>Ga0302320_10001401_pt1 | contig 58038 bp, 44 predicted proteins | sample Bog_T0_3_FD_202130 | JGI IMG/M metagenome (GOLD analysis project Ga0302320, IMG submission 202130) | Peat permafrost microbial communities from Stordalen Mire near Abisko, Sweden - Bog_T0_3 | ecosystem: Environmental > Terrestrial > Soil > Wetlands > Peat | place: Sweden: Abisko, Stordalen Mire... | reverse complement strand
GACCCATTGATCTCTGTAAGCCCGTATTCGGCAGGCGTGGTCGACCCATTCGTAGCGTAGTCCGCCACATAGACCATGTCTGTTATGGGATTAACCGCGATGGATATGGGGTTGATTCCCACCGTGACCGCGCTTCCGATCGTTGCGGCGGCACTGCTAGTCGCCCCATTTATCTGAACGACTTTGCTGGCCTGGACAGCGTTTGCCCCGAAGATAGACACCCAGACCTTGTTGGTGGCCGGGTCCACCGCCAGGGCGTCGGCTTGAGTTCCCCCACTAGAAAGGCTGAGAAATGTGGTCCCGGACAACGTAGAGGAACTGCTGGTGGCTCCCGCGATCACGGAGACGGTAGCAGCCTTGGTGGTGGTTTCCTGGAAATTGGCGACGTAAACGAAGTTGGTTTTAGCATTAACTGCCACCGCCATCGGGTGAGGTTGCACGCCGACAGCAACTGTAAGGGTGACTGGAGTGGCTGTGGCCGGCAGTGTGCCAGACGCGATGAACCACGAGAGATTATTAGTGGTAGTACTGCCATAGTTCGCAACGTATACGGCGTCGTAAACTGGGTTCACAGCAACAGCTACCGGGTTCGTTCCTACCGTTACCGTACCCGGAGTCGCACCGGGGTTGTAACCATTGATTACCGAAACAGTTCCACTGACGTAGTTAGCCACAAAAACTTGATTGGTGGAGACGTTCACCGCCAAAGCGACGGGCTCTATGCCGACGGTAATCGTATTCGTAACGGAACCCGTGGTACCGTCGATCACCGATACAGAACCGTCGCTTGTCGTGCTGCCGGTGTAATTGGCCACATAAATCGTGTTCGTAACGGGATTGACAGCCACGGCGACGGGTTCAGTTCCGACATTAATGGACGTCGTCGAATTCGTCGCCCCATCAACCACCGTCACACTATTGCCGGAGAAGTTGGCAATGTAAGTCTTGTCGGTGACAGGGTTCACGGCCACGCCGCCAATGCTCTGGGGCACAGTTCCATTACCATAGATCCCAGCAGGTATCTGACGGTAAGCAACCATGAGGCCGACGACAATGAGTACCAGCACCCCTGCGATTTGTAATCCAAGTTTCGTGGCTCGCGACATCAACGTCCTCCCGCTGAAGGTTGTTCGGTAATTCAGATTCTTTTTGATACGAACGCAAAACTGACAATTTCCCGCTTGAACACTTGCCCCACATTCTGAGTTGAACTCAAAGCTCAGGCAAACTCTGCCGGCATGCACTGCGCCTTTATCAGCCGCCCCGCAGCATCAGGTTCGCGCGAAAATTACCACCGTATTCATATATGCGTTAAAAGTGGGGGAATTGTGCTCGATAAAAGTACAAATAGTCGATGATATTGTCAAGCGGATTTTACAATGTTTACTCTCTTCTTAAGTGCAAAAGGTCTAGACCATTTGCTTGAATTTTTGGGGGGGGCACCAATCGGTCAAAGCTCGCGGAATCATGAACAAGGGGTGGGCAAAGCAAACTTGCGCGCTTCAGAGCATATCTGCGATTTAGGCTTTCTCTGTGGAGGGCGGCAGGGGGATGGACCCAATCCAGCCCACTTCTGCGGTGAGGCTGAACAGCCTGATGGAGCTACCGAAAAGGCAGGCTGGCAAGCAAATCGCGATGGGCTAGGGAAAAGGGATATTGAATTCGAAAGGAATCGAGAGGAGATGGTCGGGGCGCCCAGATTTGAACTGGGGACCTCTTGCTCCCGAAGCAAGCGCGCTACCAGGCTACGCTACGCCCCGACAGGGAAAGTGATGAATGAAGAGTGGCGAGTGATGAGAAAGATCGCTCTTCACCCGTCACATGTCACTCGTCACTTTTGTGTTGGTCGGGACGGGCAGATTTGAACTGCCGACCCCTTGCACCCCAAGCAAGTGCGCTACCAGGCTGCGCTACGTCCCGTCCGTACCTCTTTGTGCCTGCACTGGGGGGTTCAACTAGCAGAGCACAATCTTTAACGCTAACACTTCCGTGAAAGCATTGTCAATACAGTCTGCAATTCCTGCCGGATCACCTTGAGCTGCTTGAGATCCATGGGAGCCTGAAACAGGTGCTTCTGTTCCGCCGTATTCTTGCCGTTGCTGGCCAGGTGCCGCCGTGCACCTTCAATGGTAAACCCCTTCTCATAAAGAAGTTGGCGGATCTGGAAGATCAACTCCACGTCCCGGCGGCGGTAGAGCCTATGCCCTGACTTGCCCTTCACCGGCCGCAGACCGGAGAATTCCGTCTCCCAATAGCGCAGCACAAACGCTTTGGTACGAGTCAATTCGCTGACTTCGCCAATGCGAAAATAGAGCTTATCCGGAATTGCCACATCACTGGCGGAAACCGGAATCAAGCGTGCAGCGCGACCTCGTGGCATACTCCACAGATTACGCAGATTTCTCCGTTTAGGCAAGGCAAAGACCACTCCTTTTTCCGGCTTCTCCATTTTTCCGATTACCTGAAACCCCTCCCCTTGGGATATACTTTGCCCCTTCCAGTACGCTCGCCCTCATGGGTTCAAAATTGTCACTGGAGCCTTTCCCGCCAGCGGGGGGAAATGGCCATGAGGCACTCAGGTTATTCGTGAAGGGAGATTGCAGCTTATGAAGAAGTTCATTATCGGCATTGATGTGGGTGGCACCAAGGTGGCGGGTGGGCTGGTAACCCGGAAAGGGAAACTCAGCCAGGCGCAAGTGGTCCCCACGCTTGCGGACAAGCCATTTGAGAAGAGCCTTGCCCAGATCACGCACCTGATTGGCAAGCTGATTCGGGCGGCGGGTGGCAAGGAGAATGTGGGCGGCATCGGCATCTGCGCCCCGGGCCCGCTGAACCCCAAAACTGGAATTGTCCTGAACCCACCCAATCTGCCCAACTGGCGGAACATCGAACTGGCCAAGCTGGTGGAGAAGGAATTCGGCCTGCCCGCCAAGTTGGAAAATGATGCCAACGCCGCAGGGCTGGCGGAAGTTCTCTTCGGCGCGGCGGTTGGGTTTAAAGATGTCTTCTATGTGACTGTCAGCACCGGCGTGGGAACCGGAATCATCACCAACGGGAAGATTTATCACGGCAAGAACGGCATCGCCGGTGAAGGCGGCCACGTTTCCGTGGACTACCACAGCCCCTACCGCTGCGGCTGTGGAACCCTGGGCTGCATTGAAGCGCTGGCAGCCGGCCCGGGAATGGCCCGGCGGGCACGCGTGATGCTGGAGCAGGAGCATAGCCTTCCCAGCCTTCTCCGCGACCTGACCCGCGGCCACTCCGAGGAGATCTCCCCGAAGCTGATTCAGGAAGCCGCCAGCAAGGGCGACAAGGTGGCGAAGAAAGTGCTTGATGACACCGGTTTCTTTCTGGGAATCTGGCTGGCGGGCATGGTCAGCCTGTTCGATCCCGATGCCATTGTCATCGGAGGCGGAGTTTCCCACATCGGCAAACCGCTGTTCGACAAGATCAAGGAGACCATTCCCAACTACACCGTCAACGGCTTCGCAGCGAGTACGCCCGTGCTGCCCGCCAAACTCCGCAACAACGTGGGAGTCTACGGAGCCGCGTCGGTATTCCTCCCCGCCGGCGAAGAAGCGGAGGCGTAATCCACCGATTACACAGATTACGCAGATTAAAGAGAGAAGGAAAAGCATTAGGGCACTGTTCCGCAACGGCATCAAGGATGGCAATAGTCCCGGTGGAAAACTTCCGCCGCTCGCACATTTATTTTGAATCCGGCTGCCGGCTTGCTGGTGGTTTTTCCTAATCTGAGAAATCTGCGTAATCTGAGGAAAGTAAATGAGTGAAATCAAACGGGACGAGCGGACTTTTGCCATCATCGGGGCAGCGATGGAAGTACATCGCCAACTGGGCTGCGGCTTTCTGGAACCCGTTTACCAGGAAGCGCTGACGCTCGAATTCCAATTGCGCGGCGTCCCCACCCGGCGTGAGGTGGAGCTGCCCATTGTCTACAAGGGAGAAAAACTCCATACCACCTACCGGGTTGACTTTATCTGCTTCGATTCAGTTATCGTTGAACTCAAAGCGCTGTCGAAACTCGGCGGCGTGGAGGAAGCGCAAATCCTTAACTACCTCAAAGCCTCAGGACATGAAATCGGCCTCCTGCTGAACTTCGGCACACGCTCCCTTGAATACAAACGCTTCATTTGGGGGGAACATCAGCAGATTACACAGGTTTCGCAGATTAGGCAGGAAGAGAAGGAAGGCTAAGGACCTGAAGATGGACGGGAAGAGCCGCAACGCGCTATGTGATCCATACAAGCGTTCCCGAGCCCTGGCCTGCTGATAAAGCCGTTATGCTTCCTCGTTGTGTCTGCTTCGCCATGCTTCCTCTGCCTGGCTTGTTTCGATTGTTCCGGCCGCCTTGTCTTGAGCCTACTGCCTGAGTCTTTTGCTTGTCTAATCTGTGAAATCTGCGTAATCTGAGGACCATGAATATAGGAATTCTGTTGTTTGCGCATGGCAGCCCGGTGGACGACGCCAATCGGGGGGTGCATGACCTGGCTGCGAAGATCCAGGCGGAGGGCCCTTTCGGTTACGTTCGCGCGGCATTTCTGGACAGCGCCCAGCCTGACCTTGCGGCCGCTGTTGCGCAGGCGGCGGAGGCGGGCATTGAGCGCGTCATCGTCATTCCCTACTTCCTCACCGTCGGCCTGCACCTGCGGCGCGACCTGCCCAAACTTATCACCGCCGCGCAGGAGCAGCATCCCGGCCTTGAAATCATTGTGGGACAATCGCTCGAAGGCCATCCCCAAATGCCCACCTTGATCCTCGACCGCGTCTGGGAAATCATCCAAAACTAAAAAAAACCGGCCCGAACCTTGCGGCGCGGACCGGTTTTTCCCTGCTTCTAAACCACTTCTTAGAACGTCAATTTCAAGCCGAATTCAATCACTCGCGGACCGCCATTGCCGTACACTCCGGAGCCCAGCGTGACGTGGGTTGATGCACGCCCTGAGGACCCGTAGAGCGTGCCATTTGCCGACCCTGAGGACCCATCCAGAATGCCGCTCAACAGGATGTTACCCTGGTCATAGTTCTGTGAGTTGGTGACATTGAAAAAGGTGAGGCTGGGTTGCAGGGTAATCGACTCGTGGATCTTCAAAATGTAAGTCAGGCCCAGATCCGCGTAAAACAGTCCGCCCATGCCAACTTCACCGGCCGGTGCGTCTTGCAGTTGCGGCGCCACCGCGCCCAATGCTTGCAGTTCGCTGGTGGTCATCAGGCCTGCTGCCACCAGAGCCTGCCCGGCAGGGGTGGGCTGCCCGGAATACTTGGTGTTGTAAGCGTCGATGTAACCATTAATGTTGCGCGGGTTGATGCTGCGCCCGAAGGATCCCACATTGGTGCCTGGCAGGATGTCGCCCGTGGTGCCATCTCCATTCAAATCCGATTGGAAGATCTGGCTGTTGGTGGCTTCACGCTGCTGTCCGGGAGGCAGGGTCAAGGTCTGGGGCAGCGAACTATCCGCGTGAAGGATCAGGCTCAACTGCAACCCTTTCACGATGTTCAGCACTCCGCCAATGGAGAACTGGTTGGTGCGATCCAAGGCGTTCGGCCCAATGTAGTGGTTGTAATTGTCCCAGGAATAGAGTGCTCCACCAAAGTCCTGGTCAGTAACCATGGAATTGAGGCGCGAAAGCGAGTAGGAAGCCTGAAGGTTTACGCTCTTTACGCCCGGCAGAGGGTTCTTCACTTGTTGTTTAAAGGAGACGTCCAAGCCGTTGTAAATCGACTTGCCGATGGGCTGGAGCATGTAGTTCTGGCCGACAGCCTGGTTGAGTCCCGGGAAGGCAGAGCCTGACCCAGGGAATCCGCCGTTGACGGCAGCCCCTGAATCCAGTCCGTTGCTGGCAAAATCGCTGATGGTGGCCGATCCGGCAGGACCACCTTCGGTGACGGCCGGATGCAGCCCTGGGCACCCTGCAATCGCCGCATCGATGCTTCCTACACCGCAAGCCGCCAAGGTGTTGGCGATGGCGGTTTGGGCGTTGGGGACGTTCAAGGTTCGAGCCGCGCCCACATGGTTGGTGTCGTAATAGACCAGGTAGTGCAGTCCATGGTTGCGCAGGAAATCCACACTCAGCACGGTGCCAGGTTTGAATTCATGCTGGATTCCAACGTTGAACTGGAGGGAGTAAGGGGTGCGGAAGTTGGGGGCAAAAAGGTTCGTGCCCGTGCTTGAGTTATCCGCGCCGGCGTTCCCAATGTAACTGCCATTGGCAGCAGGGCCGGCAGCGATGGTGGCCGCCTGGAAGGCAGCCTGGGCGGCTGAAATCTGGCTGGCCACGCTTCCAATCGGTTGTCCGCAGATCCCGTTGCCGTTAAAGGTGCTGCCACCGGGAAGATTGATGGTGCCGCAGCCATCCGTGAATCCGAGGAACAAGCCCTGTTGCAGGCGTGCCGGGGTGTCAAACAAGATGTTGTTCCACACCGTGTTCTCGTAATAAAGTCCCGCGCCGGCGCGGATGACCGTTTTGCCGCTCTTGGTGGGATCCCACGCCACACCGATCTGGGGAGAGAAGTTCAGGTTGGGCTGGTGAACCGCATTGCCCAATCCTGCTCCATACGCATTAATCGCGGGAATGGCGGGAAATTGGGCATCGCTGCGGCCTGTGTCGCGAGTGTAGTGCAATCCCAGGCTGACATTCAGGTTCTTTTTGACTCTCCAGTCGTCGCCAATATACCAGGCAGCGCGGGTGTCAAACTGGCCGCCGCCGGGGAATCCAAAGCGGGGAACGGCCGTGCCGTAGCCAACGCCATTGCCCAAGGTTACGTCATCCACGGGATAATTGAGAGGATTGGCAATTCCACCGGGGAAAGGCCCTGTGGCCGCGGCAGCAATGTCGGCGTCGGTATAGCTGTCGCCGACGGCGGGACCCGACGCCAGGAACGACGCGTATCCCCCACCCAGAATGCGGTTGAGCTCACCGCCGTACCGGATGACGTGCTTGCCCCAGACCGTGCTGCCGTCATATTTGAATTCAAGGTCGTGCTGTTGGGTGATTTGGGGAGCCAGGAAGCTCGGCCCGGAGCAGAAAACGTCCGCACCGCCCGTGAGGCAGAAGGGGTCACCGCCGATGGCGACTTCAAGATTGGGCGCAGGGTCGTAGCTGGCCGTTGCACCGGAGATCTGGTTGGCGAAACGGAGGAATTCAAACCGGAAGCTGTGGGTAAATTTCCCCGTGGTCAAATCGAAACCCGCCAGGTGATCCTGGGCGTGGTCGCGGTTCAGAAAGGGCGAAAAGGTGTCGGGAATAAACGGAACAACGTTGCTGTTGATGTTGTAGGTGTAGCGGTAAAAAGCCTTGAGTTTGTCATTCACCTGGTAATCGAGGCGTCCAAACACATCATGTTCCTTGAACGGCTGATTACTGGAACTCGAAAGGCCCGAAAAATTGCCGCCCAACAGCACCGGCGCCGCATAGTCCTGCCGGCTTCGCTCCCAGGCCACAAAGAAGAAGACCTTGTCTTTCTTGATGGGTCCGCCAAAGTTGGTCCCGAACTGCTCACGGCGGAAGAAGAGGTCTGTCGGCGCGACGCGGGCTGCAAGGTCATGCGAGCGCCCGGCATAGTACCCTTCGCCGTGATAAGCGTTGGACCCGCCGCGGGTGGTGATGTTCACCGAACCGGAAGAGGTCATGCCGCTCGAGAGATCAAGAGAAGACTGCTCAATCGCAAATTCCTGAATGGCGCTGGCAGGAATGTTCATCGTGGTGGTTCCCACGTTTTCATCGCTGATGTCGCCACCGTCAACTTCAATGCGCGCCGTGCGTCCATAACGGCCGCCGAAGGAGATGGATGAAAATCCGTTCTTGGTGGGATCAAACACCGCTCCATCCTGAATCTGGACGCCCGGCTCAAGCTGCGCCAAACCCAGAAAATTGCGCCCATTCATGGGCAAGCTTTCAATCTGGCTGGTAGTGATAACCCCTTGCACCGTGGCCTGCTCGGTATTCACCTGGACCCCGGTTGCCTGCACTTCCACCGTGGTGGTGGTGGAGCCCACATGCAACGCCACATTGCCGTTGGAGGTGGTATTCACCTGCACCGTCAAGGCGGTTACGGTGGCGGAGAAGCCCGCGGCTTCAACCCTTACCGTATATTCTCCAGGACCCAGGGGGCCGGAACTATAGAGGCCGGAGTCGTTTGCAGCCAGCACCAATTGATGCCCGGTAGCCTTGTTAATGATGGTGACCTTGGCGTTGGGCACAACCGCGCCGGTTTCATCAGCCACCGTACCGACGACGTTGCCGGTGGAAATACTTGCCTGGGAGAAGGCCGAAGGCACTCCCAGCGAAAATACGAAAACTGCGAACAGGATTAGGATTCCCCAGCTTGCTCGGGTCCACTTCAGCATTGTGTTCCCCCTGAATATGATTTAAATGACCTTCATTCGAAACCAAAACTAGCTGTAGCGGCGGTCTCCGACCGCCGCCGTCGATCGGAGATCGACGCTACGAATTACGTCGCGCGGTAAAACGTTCCCTGCAAATGGACTTCTGTTTCCCTCGGTGTAAGGAAAGTCAGGCAGCGAAGTTGTGCCCATGCACACCCTGCGAAGGAGACGAGAAAACCCGCCATTCCCAAGTTCTGTTGGGTGAATAGATCGATCGGTTTTTTCGGGAAAGAGTAAGGAGTGGTCGGACCAGGAATCGTTCACGAGAGGGAGAAGTTGCAGGATGGGGAGCCGCTTGACGACCGGGAGGGCCAAGGCTCCTGCGACGAGTGCGAGATACGGGGGTGAGACCATCCTGATCCCAATCTCCGAAGCCTTGTTGGCTTCAAACAACTATCATTTCCGTGAGATTACGATGAATGCGCCCAGCCCCAGAGAAAAGCACGACATGGGCCATAGATAAGACCCTTCTGAAAAATTAAACTCCCTTTAGAATAAGTAAGTTATCGCGATAGTCTCCGATTAGCCCTGAATCGAACTATGAAATACCATATACACAATCTTGTAACAGACAGTTTTTCGGATTGTAAAAATTGAAGGTGATGAAAGTTTCAACAGTGCCCCGGCGCCTTGCCCAACCAAGGCCGCGGTCACTACCATCATGAATGTGGGAAGGTTGCTGGGAAAAGAAAAAGGGCGTCCCGATCTTTCGGGACGCCCTTGGAATTTCCCAGAGGTAACGATGAACTAGAAGTCGAGACGGCCGGCGAACTGGAGAACGCGAGCGCCGCTCGAGGAGTTGTTGGGGGCGATGTCACTGATTGATGTCCCAAACTGGCCCGTGTTGGAAAGGTCGCTGACCGGATTCGAGAAGTTCGGGTGATTGAAGATATTGAATCCAGAGGCGGTAATCTTCAGGGCAAACCGCTCATTGATCTTGAACTTCTTGGCGATTGACATGTCGATTCCAACATATTTGGGACCCGTCATGTTGTTACGACCCAGGAATCCGTCGGTAAAGAGTGCCCCGGCTACCGGCACCGAAGTGCCGAATTGTGATGCCCGGGTGGGATCAATGTAACCATTAGCGGCATTCTGATGATGGGTCACCGTGCTCATGGGGCTTCCCGTGCCAAAATACTCGGCGCGGTCACCCAGGTAACCATCCATGTTGGTGTCTGAAGATCCATCAAAGATGGAGAAGGGCTGGCCGCTCTGGATGCTGAAGGTGGCATCGTAGGACCACCCACCCAGCAGCTTGTTGTTCTTGAACACGGGCAGTTCCCATACTCCGTAGGAGACGAAGCGTTGGGCCAGGTTGAAATCGGCATTGCCGTATTCAAGATACCGGGCATATTGATCTTCGGGATGGGAAGAACTCGAAGTCTGGAAGCGGCCATTGAAGACATCCGATTGTGAATCCAGCGCATGCGAATAGGTGTAATTCGCGTTGAACTGGAACCCTTGCGAAAAGCGCTTGCTGAGGGACGCCTGCAAGGCGTTGTAGTTGGAATTGAACCAATTGGCGCGGGCATTGTCACTACCCAGGTTGGGGTTGATGCGCGAGTGGGATACGCCAGGCGCTTCACGGCCATCGAACGTGCTCACATCCACCAGGCCGGGCAGTTTGTGACCGAACGTGCCCACGTACGCCACGTCCAACATCCAGTTGTTGCCGAACTGGCGTTGAAGGTCAATGTTGACCTGCTCGTCATAAGCCGCCACGGTGTCGGAATCCATCTGCCGGGCCGAGGGGGTGCCGGCAAAGGGGGCAAAGTTGGCAATATTAATCGGAGCCGAGTAGAAACCCGGGGTGGAAAAAGGACCCTGCACCGTACCGTTGGTCAGATAGCCCGGCTGCGCGAAGGCAAAGAGGGGACCGTTAAACCGCATGTTCTCAAACACGTTGTTGTAAAGGCGGTCGTAGAAGATTCCACCACCAAAGCGGAGGATCGTCTTCTGGTCACCAAACATATCCCAAGCCACACCCAGGCGGGGGGCGAAGTTGTTGGTGTCGGGGTTCCAGATGTCGTGACTCTTCACCACGAACTGGCCGCTGAAAACGGAAGCCGTATAGGGATTGATGGGGTAATAAGGATTGTTACTGACCAGATGTGCTCCACCAGGCAACGCCGCGGTGTCTCCGGGGAAGCAGACAGTTGCGCCGGCAGCATTCAGTTTGCACTGGTTATAAAGTGGTGAGCCATCGTACAGGTTGGAGTCAAGTCCCGCGCGGAAGTTGTGGGGGACACCAAAATAGTCGTAGCGCAGGCCCAGGGTGATGGTCAGATTTTTGGTAGCCTTAATGGAGTCCTCACCGTAGAAGCCATATTCATTGGCCCGGTAGCCGCGATAATACTCAGGATAGGCGGGCGTGGGCGAAGAAGGATTCACGGAAGCTTCAGCATAGTAATCCATGCCCAGACCCAGGGCATCGCCGGCCGCGCCGTCGGTCAGCAGATTTTCCGTGTCCCACATGTAATAGATGCCGTTGGAGTCCGCTTCAAAAGCGGAACCGTTGCGCGTGCGGCGGTATTCGCCACCAAGCTTAAAGGTGTGCTTCCCATGGCTGATGGAAAGATTATCCAGCCACTGGAAGGTGTTCTCCGTGAAGAACTGAGGGAGGGCGCTGCTACTGCCAAAACCGGTTCCGAGCTCATCCGCCGTCCCGATGCTGGGGACATTGCAAGCCGTGCAGGGGAATGCCGCATGACTGCGCAGGTAGCTGAATTTCGCTTCATTCACCATGGTGGGGGAGAGGGTGCGAGTCCAGGTGATGCCGCCACCTTGGGCCCGTGACTGATCGATGCTGGGGAAGGCGGGATTATCAAAGTCACCGCCCGCGCCGGTCTGGGTCTCCGGGTAATCATCCACGGCGTAATGAACCGTCAGCACATCCTTGGAATCGATGTTGTAATCAAAACGAACATCCGGCCGGAACTCATTCAGGATGGCGTTTTGGAGATAGGTTACCGACCCGAACTCGTTGACGGGGTAAACTGTTCCGCCCAAGAGGGGGCTGCTGCTGACATTACTAAACTGGGATTGTCCCACCGGGGCGGGATAGGTGGACTGGAGTTGCTTAAAGATTGGACCCAGTTTGCAACCGGGAGCCGTGGAGTTCTCGGGGCAGTTGAAACTGGTGCCAAAATTCGCATCGGAAAAATTCCCATAACCGCCGCTGTCGACGAAGTTTTCAAAATCTGTGGTAAAGCCTTCAATAGTGACGGGCGATCCCGTGCGCAGGCGCTGCCATTCCACAGCGCCGAAAATGAAGATCTTATCTTTCTTAATGGGGCCACCCAGCGAGCCGCCGAATTGGTTGCGGATCAATTTGTCATGCAATCCCGCGCGGGCGGAGAAGAAGTCATTCGACGTCGTGGCGGAATTGCGGTTGTACTCAAACGCCGAACCGTGAATCTGGTTGGTTCCTGACTTGGTCACGAGGTCGGTAACGAACCCGCCGGACCGGCCATACTCGGCGGAGAAGTCATTGGTGACCACGCGGAATTCCTGCACGGCGTCAGGCGAGATGCCCACCAGGCCGCCGGGGATGGTTCCCAGACCGTTCTTGGTGCGACCGCCCTGGCCGTAGTCATTGTTGTCGCTGCCGTCCACCATGAAGTTGCCCATGCCGCCGCGCATACCGTTGATGGAGGCGCCGCGGGTGGAGGCATTGAAATCACTCGGCACCGAGCCCGGCACCAGGTTCACAAAAATTGTGGCATCGCGTACTTCCAGGGGGAGGTTCTGGATGGTGTTTTGGCCGATCAGGGAGGAGATTTCCGCGTTGGCCGTGTTCACCATCTGCACGCCCTCGGCTTCCACCGTCACCACCGTGCCCGTTTTGCCCAATTCCAGGGCAATGTTGTGGGTCACGGTCTGGGCAACGGTCACCACCAGGCCATCCCATTCATAATCAGCAAATCCCTTCGCGGCTATGCGCAGGTTGTAGGTGCCGATTTCGACAAAATCGAACCGGTAAATTCCTGCCGCATTGGTTTCCGCGGCCTTCTGCACACCCGTCGCGGTATTAATCAATGTTGCGGTGGCGCCGGGAACAACGGCCCCGGTGGGGTCGGTCAGTGTGCCGGTCACCGCACCCGTGCCGTGCTGCCCAAAGGCGAAGCTGGCAAGGAATAAACCCAAAAGCACTGAGATAAGGACCAAGCTGATTCTTGAACGAGTTCGCATGCTACCTCCCAATGAATATACTTTCGAAATTCTGTAAGCTGCAAAAATAAACGCAAACCACTGCGCACGATCTTTGCTTCATCGTCGTGCGTCCGATTATTACGGGGCAGATACTCAAGTAATTTTCACCAAAGGGAATTAATTGCTAGGACTTACTCAACAACGCAGATTTCTCGCAAGCTTACAGCCAAACTCATCAAAAATGTAAAGCATTGATTCAAATGGAAATATTAGATGTAACGGTTAAGCAATCTTGTCGCAATATGAAAAGGCATAGTGAATCTCCACAATTCCGTAGTGGCAATGTGGCAATAATGTCCACCTTTGCGTGGTTTCACCAATTCGATGTGAAGTCCCGGGGCTTTCCCGAAACTCTGACGACGATTTGAGGACCAAATGGTAGGAAGGGCGCCCCCGCGAGGTAGCGCCCCCTTGATTTCTCGGAGGGCGTGCGACGGGCCCCGTTGTCCACCTAGAAGAGGAGCTTCAACGCAAACTGAATCTGCCGGGCGCCCGTCGTCCCGTCGGGTTGGCCCACTTGGGATGACGAAGTGCCAAAGGTCCCGGTATCAGCAATGGCATTGTCCGGCTGGCCAAACTGCACACGGTTGAAGAGGTTATAAAATTCAAACCGGAGTTGCAGTTTGACGCGGTCCGAAATCCCTTGAGCCTTTATCAAAGAAACGTTCCAGTTATTGATGCCGGGCCCGAAGAACCGGTTTCGGCTAAGATTTGAAGCATTGTCATAAGTCGCAAAGGTAAACGCGCTCAAAGGGGGGCCTGTTTGCGTGCGGGGCGACCCGGCGGGGATGGCGGCGGGCCCGATGATCTCCGCACGATCTGAGAGGCCGGTGTGCTGGCTGTCCACATCGCCAAAGATCTCAAAAGGCAGGCCCGTCTGGAACGTGGCAATGCCATTGATTTCCCAGCCTTCCATCACCCTTCCCGCTACGCCGTGGTTGAGGTAGGCATGCCCGCGTCCCAGGTTGGGCTGATAGATGAAGTCGAGGGAAACGTGCTGGCGGACATCGAAATCCGAGTTGCCGTATTCGTTGTGCAGATTGAAGGAATTGCGCGGCAGATTGCGGTTGCCCTGGGCGGCCACAAAGGGGTCCGACGCGTCGTCAAGGCCATGCGCCCAGGTGTAGGCGCCGTGGATCTGCACGCCATGGGAGAGCCGCTGGGTAACGTTCACCTGGAGCGAGTCATAAAAGGACTTCGCGATCGACTTGTTCATGTCCGCTCCGGGCGTATACGAAGTCGGATTTTCAAAGGCGTTGTTGTTGACCGCGTCGAAGGGCAGGTTTCCCAGCTCCGCTCCAATCCAGAGGTTGTAACCGGTCAGGGTGGATTGAGTGGGAGTGTCAACGCAGTCGTAAGGGTTCGGGGACTTGCAATAGGTTTCCAGCGCCGATACCAAAGCGGGCTGCGGGGGATTGCCGTCGACGATGCGGAACAGGCGCAAGCCTCGATCGCCGACGTAGTTGACGTCAAGGGTGAGTGAATTGGTAATTTGCCGCTGAATGCCAAAGTTCCAATTCTCGCTATAGGGGGTGTGGAAGTTGGGATCGAACAAGTCCGGGTATTCGAGCCCTCCCGTTCCCGTCACAGGATTGTAGTTATCAACCGTGGCCGTGGTGGGGACGGTGGGCGGAGCGGCGAGCCCGGTAACCGGAGTGATATTCGAAAATAGGCTGCCGTTGGAAAAGGTCTGCTGGAACGGCGGATTGGCGCGCGCATCCTCAAAGAGGTTGCCGAAAACGCGGTCATGGAATATTCCAAACGCGCCGCGAATGGAGGTCTTGCCGCTCTTGAAGGGATCCCAGGCAAATCCCACCCGGGGTTCGAAGTTTTCGTATTCATTGTTCCAGGCAGGACGGGCGGCGCCAGGGCCGACAATGGTGAAAGTAAACGGCGCCTGGCCGCTGGCATTGGCAAAGAGGTTGGAGAAATTGTTGCCCACCTCATAAGGTACGCCGTAATACTCCCAGCGCAGGCCGTAATTAAAGGTCAAGTTTGAGCGCGCCTTCCAGGAGTCCTGGGCAAACAGGGCGATCTCCTTCTGGCGGAAACCCCGCAGGTCATCGGCGGTGCGGGTGCCGGCGGAGTCAAAGAACTGGCTCTGGGTTTGCGAAGTGACAAACCCCAACAGCATGGCAACTTCATCATTCAGGGTGGGGCTGGCGGCAATGCTTGTGGGGAGGTTCTGCAAGACACCCGCGCCGAAGGCATACTCCGGGGCGAACGCAAGTGACGTCCGGGAATTGAAGTCATCGTAGGAATTGGAGTAGACGTCGCGACCCTCAAACCCGAACTTCAGGGTGTGTGTGCCGCGAACCCAGGCAAGCGTCTCGCGAATCTGGTAGGTGCCGGTGGAACGGGACTCTGAGTTGAGGTCGCCAAGGCCCGCGCAACCAAAACCTGAGGGGCCGGCCCCGAAAGGATCGGACAGGCTAAAATCCGAACCCCGGCCGAACGCATCGACCGCGCCAAAAGTGTCAAAAACGCTTGTTCCCTCGCAGATAAAGGGGTCATGGGTCCGATTCGCGCCAAGGCGGAAATCATTCACCATGCTGGGGCTCAGTGTGGAAGTCCAATCCAGGGAGAAATTCTGATTGCGCTGAAAAGTGGCGATCGAACCAAGATCCCCGGGCAGGAAATTCGAACTGCCATCGTTGGGATCATTGTAGCGATTGAAGGAATAACGCCCGCTCAAAGTGTTCCGGTCGTTAATGTGGTGGTCAACTTTGACGGTAAAGATGTCTTGCGTCGACTTGTCGGAACTGGGGAAAAAGTAATAACCAGTGACGTTGTCGATGGCCGGTCCATTGGGCGTGGGGTAGAGCGCCAGGATCTTCTGAATCGTGGGATCGAGTGGCAGGCCGATTCCGTTATTGGCGGCGCTTGGCGAACTGACATCAACCGGAACGGCGTTGCCGTTGGAATCGAGGGCGGTAAACATGCCGGTGCGGAAAGCGGCGGTGGGCACACTGCTGACATTGGTCAGCGTGGTGATGAACCGGTTACCCTCATAGTTGGCGAACCAGAAGGTCTTATCTTTGCGGATGGGCCCGCCCGCTGAGGCGCCGAAAATGTTCCGTTCATAGGGATTCTTGGGAGTATCGGGCTGGTGGTTGAAGAAGTCGCGGGCGCCCGTCACGTCGTAACGCCCGAACCAATAAGCATCACCGTGGATCTGATCGGTGCCGCTGCGGGTGATGACATCAATGATGGCGCCATTGTTGCGCCCGTATTCAGGAGAGAAATTATTCGTGATCACCCGGAATTCCTGTGTGGAGTCCGGAGTGAGCGGGTTCAAACCGCTGGCATTTCCTGGCACGTCAGAGTCATTGTTATCAACGCCATCGAGAAGAAAGTTGTTGTCTCTTTCGCGCGCCCCGTTGGCGGAGAATCCGCCCATGGCATTGCTCTGGATCACCCCGGGGCTGAGCAGAACCAGCGAGTAGGGATCGCGCGTGATCAGCGGCATGTCGATAACTCGGCTCTGTTCCACAATGTTGCTCACTTCGCCACTCTCAAGGTCAATCGGGGCCACTGTCTGGCCCTTCACTTCAACCGTCTGCTCTACCGAACCGACTTGCAATGTAACGTTTAGGGTCAAAACCTGGTCAACGGTAAGGGTGACGGCCGTAAACCTGTCTGACTTGAAACCGGATTTTTCAACCTTAATATCGTAGACGCCGGGCACTGCGCTGATTCGGAAGACTCCTGCGCCATTTGTAACTGCCGCATTATCAACGCCTGTGCCGATATTGTGAGCTTTCACCGAGGCCCCGGGAATGACTCCGCCAGTGGAGTCGATGATCACGCCCGTAACCGTCGAGCTCTGCGCCCATCCAACGCCGGGATGGAACAAGGCCGGCAGGAGAAGTGAAAACAGGACCAGTGCTCCCTGCCAAAGTGCTGATTTTAATATCGATTGCGTGCGCATGCGACCTCCCCAAGGTGATTACTCGGATTTTGTTAAGACGTTGCAGAAATCGAAAAGTCTCGTCTGTCGTCCTGTGGCTTTAGTGGCTTACAAAAGTGCAGAATGGTCCCCAACTCCGGTGACCTGCGTGCGTAGGATGTAGGTTCCAATTAAGCCCAGACAATATATCGCAAGTATGCGGCCAAATGTCCCCAAAAAGCTATAAATGATTGATATCAAATGAGTAAGGTAGGAAGATCGAGGCGGGAGAAACTGCCTTCAAATATGACAATTCATAGCAAGCCTACATAATTCTGTAGAACAAGTCTGAATGTCATGAGCGTTTGACATTACGATTTGACTAAAGGTCAGGAAAATGCCGTTTTGAGTTGTGAATATCACTTTAGCCACAATTGTCTCAGGAAGCCCGCCTCAAATCCGTATGTAAAACAAATCAAAGGACTTCTAAAATTTTCAGATTCCCCGCCACAGAGTCGGGCAAAGCCCTACCGGGCTGCAGGTTTCAAGGTCCAAGCCTGTAACTTGGCCAAAGACATGAGCTTAGGCGCATGAAACCCGCGAGGGAAAATGACCCAATCCCAAAGCTCGGGTGAATCATCCGCCACATAGTCGGCAGCGGCCAGGCGAGCCGGCGCAAAGGTAATGCTTTCCGGCGGTTGAGCGTTTTGCAAAATGCTCTGGGAGGCTTGGGCGATTGCCACCAGATAGCTTTCTGGAGGAACGGATTGGCTGCCCAGCCAGATGGCGCTCGGAATCCGCCCGGTCTTATCCAGGTCATCCTGCACATCCAGAACCGTGCGCGCCACCTGTGCCCAGGGAACCACCATCTTTGCCTTCAGCGGTTCCGAGGCAGAGTCCGGGCCGTAGTAAGTCTTGTCCAACATGAGGGCATTCGTGCCCTGACGCTGGATCATTCCAACCATGAACTTGTTGATGACATAGAAGACATCACTCGCGCTCAGGTTGAAGTCATCGCCCGTCTGAAACGACACCTCGGGGTCAACCTGTCCGGCAATGGCGCCAACTTCCTGGGGAGAAAAGACGTGCATCTGGGCACGGTCGCGAAATCTCTCCGCCGCCATGGAAGCAGTGAGGAATTGCACTCTGGGAAAGGACTTCAGGAAGTGAATCAGATCCTCAAAATACTGGAAGGCCTTTTCGGTATCCTCCGGAGATTTAAGCGCGGGCAGCTTCCATTGGTCCGGCGGCGGATTGGCGCCATTACTGAAGTTCACCGCGTCCCAAAACTCCTTGTGGACAAACTCACAGGGATGGAACATGACGCTGATCACGCCGCCCGCTTTGCGCGAGGTCAACGCTGCGTAGGTATCCTGAAACCGAACCTTGGCGGAATCGAGATTCGACCAGTTTTCATCAGGGCGCAGGAACTGGCCGTCGCGCGTGTTGAAGATATTCAGGAGGCCGCCATACCAGAAAGGCCGGCCGCGCAATCCCACCTGCTTGCCTTCATCCAGATAGACGCGCACGCCCCACTTTTGCAGAGCTGGAAAGACCTGCGGCGCCCACGATTGGCCGGGCTGACCGTAGGCCACCGGCGTCTTGCGGAATGCACGGGCCACGTCGTCAAAGCCGGGCCGCTCGCGCCGACTGAATTCCTCAATCCCCGCTTCCCAGCCGAGGTTTGCTTCGTATTCAGCCACGGTGGGATGCTGGCTGTGGGTGTTTGAGTGATAGCCGATGTCGTGCTGGGCGAGTGCAGTGATCACATCCTGCCGCTGGCGCTGTTGAAGCGCGCGAGCCTTCTCTCCCACCACCTTGAACGTGGCGGGAATGCCCTCCTGCGTCAGGAACACGGCAATTCGTTTGGCGGCGTCGTCGCTCTGGGGCAGGATGTAGTCTTCTGTATCAAACCAGAGAATGATGTAGACTGGCCCTTCGGTGGAGGGCTCTGGCGGAGGCGGTTCATGCCGCCCCCCTCCCAGGTGAGGAATGTGAAACGGTGGCGCGGAGGGAGTTGGACCCGGAGTCGAACCCGGTCCCTGCCCCGGCAACTGGCTTGGCACTTGCGCATACGCGGCCATCGCGACGGCAATCAAAATCGCGCCTGCCCACCAGCCCGCAACATTCGTCCATCTCCTCAAGCTTTTCGCCATGGTATCCACAGATTACGCAGATTTAGCAGATTAGACAAGCGGGCAGCGGGCTGATTCACGCGGCAAACGATCTGGGAAAGCCATTGTCCACGGCGGAAGTTGCCTGTTGCAGGAGCCTCTCGATGCGAATGCGCCAGTCATTCACGACGCCTTGTTCCGAGCCCTGGTCGTCCCGCAATTGCCAGTATTGCAGAGCCAGTGAGAGGCGCGAACCAGGCACTTTGATGACGAAATTATCATGGTCGATCTGCCACGTGGCCTGCATGTAGATGGAAGAGAGTTGATGGTAGACGTTTGCGTAAAGCTGCAAGCGTCCAAGAATCTGTGGCGCCAACTGGTCCGCAGTGTCGGCAAGCGAGCGGCCTTCCGCCGCCATGGCCACCGCCGCTTCGTAGATGTTGGCGTAATCGGTCAACGCACCGCGACGGAAGAATGCCAGCGGCGATCCGAACTCCACGATCACGCCGTGATCCCAAAGGCGGGCGAGCAGCGCGGCTTCCAGATAGGCCAAGTCGATGGAGATTGAAACCTGCGTCTCTCCGGCGGCAATATCCTTGCCCGCTGCACCCATCCATCCGGAATAGTCTTCCGGCTGAGTCAGGTCGAATTCGCCGACCCGCTCCAGCGCAAAGCGCACGCCTCTAGCCATGCCGGGGACGCGGCCCAAAGCCACTCGCACTTCGGCCTCAAGCAGCTCCTTGTCCAGCTCCTTCCGGCAAGCTGCGGGAGTGACGACGGCGTGAACGCCTGGCTCAATTTCCAAGCCCGTCACCCGCTTGGTGGTGTAGCTCCAATCGAGCAGATCAAGCCAGCGCTGACGAACCGTTTGGCTGGGGGTATCTGGTAAACGTGCGGACTTCTTCGAATTTGTAGTCTCTGTCATTATGTCATTACTCCATGCATGAGTGCTGCCATTCACAAAATCCCCGGCAGCCGATAATATCCCTATTTTCAATAAGTTAGATTCAAGCCGAAAACGCCGGGAGGGGAAAACCGAGGGGGGCGTGGGGCAAAGCACCCAAAACCGGGCTTGTTTCCGCGAAAGAGAACGAAACCTCGCTGACCTTTCTAGTGGGCCAAATCAATACTCTGCAAAATCTTGTCGAACGTGGGCGCGTAGGACTCAAAAGCGCTTGAAGGGGCAATAAAAATAAAGGTTAGGACTCCCTCGCCTTGGCGGACCGTCACCAGGTGGTCTGTCTCCCGCTGACCCTCGATGGGCGAGTCGTTCTGTAAAAGCGTGCTGAGGGCGGGGTTGCCACGCAGGTTCAGGCCGGTCTGCTGCAAAACGTGCAATTGCGGGTTCGACTGGCGCATCGAATCCACCAGTTCCTGGGTGGCGTCCACCAAGCCCCAATTTCCCTGCTGAGGGCTATATAAACTGACCGAGGCGCCATAGGCTTGCGAGGTCTCCCCCTCAACACCGGTCACCATTCCCCCGGCGGGATAGAGCAGGACTGTATCTTCGCCATGCTGCACCTGCCAATTGTCCGGGTAGTCGAGGTTGAAGCGCTTGCCATCCAGGTGGACGAGATTCGCCGAGGGCGGCGGTGGCGGCTGCTTCCGCGCGTCGATTTTGGGCGTCCCTCTTTGCGCTGGGGGTGGATCGAGCCCCGCCAACTGCTGTTTGGCCGCCGCAAATTCCGCACTGTCCGTCTTCATGCCGCGCGAAGGGCCCAACCCGCCAATCTCTGCTTCCACATCCTTGATGCGGTTTTCCGGATTGGGATGGTCTGAGAAGAATTGCGACGTCCGCTGCGGATACTTTTTGGCTATGATCTGGAAGAACTGCACCATGGCGCGGGGGTCGAATCCCGCCTGGTAGAGGATGTAGGTGCCCACCTCATCCGCCTGCGTTTCCGCCGTGCGCGAATTCTTCAGGAGGAGCGAATCGACTCCGAGCCCCAGTCCCAGTTGCGCCAGTTGACTGGTCATGCTGCTGTTCTGGCCCAGGATTCCGGTCAGGATGGCCATGCCTCCCTGCGCCAGAACGGCTTCCGAGGCAATGTGCGTCCCGTGCCGCATCACCACGTGGCCCGATTCATGGGCAATCACGCCGGCCAGCTCCGCCTCGTTATCCGCGGCTTCAAACACCCCTCGGTTCACATAAATGTAGCCGCCGGGCAGGGCGAACGCGTTGATCTCCGAGCTGTTGACAATGCGGAACTGCCACGCATACTCCGGGTGATTGTTGGGCGCCAGCGCCACCAGCCTTCTTCCCAGGCTGTTCAGATATTTTGTGGCCTCGGGGTCATTCAGCAGGGGCAACTGCCGGTCCACTTGAGCGGAGTTTTCCTTCCCCACCTGCACGTCTTCCTGCGGCGAGTAGAAGTTGTAGCCCGGCTTGAAATCGGGAGGACCCGTTGCCAGGGCAAGGCTCGGCAAGAGCGCCAGCCCCGCAAGCAACAGTACGAATGCGAGTATTCTGCGTGCCGGCCCTTTCTCCCAATCGATCATTGACTTCACTTCTCTGATCCTATCATTGCCAACTGTCAGCATATCACGGCAGCGCACTCCTGATGTGATGCTGGAATGCGACAAAGGGGCCACAATGTGAAAAATGATTTTCGGCTCCGCATGGAATCACCACCGATGCTCAAGCCCCGCGCCTTTGAATTCGGCAGCGGCATTCGGTGAATCGTCGCCCTGGCATCAGCGTAAAGCATCCAATGCATTGCTTCGCCCGTACCCGATTGAAATCTGCGAAATCCGTGCAATCCGCGGATGATTGGGGTGTTTCTCAATTGCCCCAAAATGCAGGCGGGTCGAAATTTCAGCTAAGTCCATTTATTATCAATAACATCGCAGGATTACCACCTAAGTAGCTTTATTTTCAAGCAGATCGCCGGATGCATCAAAAGGCAATGCAGCGCTTCCTTTGTTTTCATAGACTTCCTGGGATATCCCTGCATCCAGCATTTCTCTCTATTTTTCGGCCCCCGAGCAAAGGAAGACATGTAGATTGCTTATGTTCAACAACATGTGTTTTCGTACAAATTCCGGCTTTGCTCCCCCCAAAAAAATCTTTTTCTTGCGAGCCCCGGCAAGATTGGCGATGGGCGATCGCCGATTTGTGAATTGTGAATTGTGAATTGTGAACTGTGAGTGGTGATTGGTGATTGGTGATTTCGATTTTCGAGTTTCGATTTTCGAGTTTCGAGTTTCGATCCAGGCGGGAGACATCGTCAGCAGCTTGCACAGGAACATGGCGGCACCTGCGAAATCCTGTTAACTAGGATACATTGATTGGCTAGACGTGTCAAGAGACAAAGTGTCGGAGTGGCGCAGGACGAGCCCAGCCCTGCGCCTTAATGCGGATCACGCAAGCGGGCATCTGTAGCGCGGGTGTCCCCACCCGCGCTTCGTATTTGAGTGTTGCAATGACGCATATCGATTGGGCGGCCCTGGTGAAATTGCAGGTGGAATGGAATTGAATTCACGATTCAGCGCGGGTGTCCCCACCCGCGCTTCGTATTTGAGTGTTGCAATGACGCGTAGCGATTGGGCGGCCCTGGGGAAATTGCAGGTGGAATGGAATGGAATTCACGATTCAGCGCGGGTGGGGACACCCGCGCTACAGAGCAACGGGACGATACCTCGGTAGGCACAAGCGGAGATGTCGAGGTGTGGTGAAGAAACCTAGGGGTCAGGTACGTTTCGTTCTCTCCGCGCCGCGAATCGTCCCGGCGAATCGGCGCAGCAGATCGGATCGACGGCCGCCAGTAAAAATCAATTGCGTGCACTACCGCGCTCTGGACATCACCGCGCGCAGGATGTTGTTGATGCGGGTGGAATAGCCAACTCCATACTGCCTGAGCCAGTCGTAAACGTCGCGGTCCAGGCGGGCGGCGACGAGCACCTTGGGAGTCCGGCGGAATTGCGCCAGTTGTTCATCGGTCAGCGGAGGGATGTCCGAGTAGTCGATGTCGGAATCGCCTTCGGTGGCCTGACGCTTTGCGATCCGGGCCACGACCGCCTTCTGCCGCTTATCGAGCGGCCTGCTGAAGATAGCTTCGGCGCTCACGCTGATTAGCTTCCCGCGCCGAGATGATGCGGATGATTTCTTCGCCATCGACTTCGTCCTCACGATAAACGTGCACAACCAGAAGGAGAGCCTCAGAAACGGCCCCAATCGCGTGCCATCGCTGTTCGCCCTCGACAACACGATCTTCGACCAGAACTACACTCGCATCGTTGAATACGCGAGCCGCAGTCTCGAAATCCAAACCGTTGTGCTTCCTCTGGTTAATTCGACTTTTCGCTGCGTCCCATTCAAAGCGCATCGTCATACACAGCGTATAACAAGTGGTCCCCGCAAGTCAAACCCGGGAACTGGCATGTCATACACTTATCCTTCCTGACCAAGGACTAGCCCGCGTTGATCAACCCGGCAAAGACTTCCGAGCCGCGGTAGACGGCGCTCTTGCCCAGCTCTTCTTCAATCCGCAGCAGGCGATTATATTTCGCCAGGCGTTCGGAGCGGGTGATGGCGCCCACTTTCAATTGCCCCGCCCCGGTGGCCACGGCAAGGTCGCTCATAAAATCATCCTCCGTCTCACCGGAGCGCGCGCTGACCACGGTGCGATAGCCGGCGCGTTGGGCGATGCGGATAACCTCCAGGGTTTCGCTCAGCGTGCCGATCTGGTTCATCTTCACCAGCACGGCGTTGGCAATGCCATTGCGAATTCCCGCCGACAGCAATCGCGGGTTGGTCACGAAATTGTCATCGCCAATCAACTGGCAACGCTTGCCCAGACGTTCGGTGAGCAGCTTCCAGCCGGCGGCGTCATCTTCCGCCACGCCGTCTTCAATGGAAAGAATCGGGTAACGCTCCGCCCACGTTGCCAGTCGCTCCACCAGATCTTTCGAACTCCACTCCTCGTGCTCCGTGGAAAGCTGGTAGCGGCCATTCTGATAAAAGTGGCTGGCGGCCACGTCCACAGCGATGGCCGCGTCCCGGCCGGGCTTGAGGCCGGCGCGCTCAATGGCTTCCACCATCACTTCAAACCCCGCCTCATTGGATTCCAACCGCGGAGCATAGCCGCCCTCATCCGCAACACCCGGGGAGTAGACGCCGCGCACCTTCAGAACGCCCTTCATGGCCGCGTAGATCATCGCCACATCGTGCAGCGCATCGGAGTAGCGCGTGGCCCGCAAAGGGATCACCTGAAAATCCTGGAAGTCGATGTTGCCGCCGCCGTGCAAGCCTCCGCTGGCGATGTTGATCATGGGCACGGGCAGCTCCACAGCACGCTCTCCGCCGAGGTGGCGATAGAGCGGCACGCCCGCTGACGCCGCAGCCGCGCGCGCCACCGCCAGCGAGACTCCCAGCAGTGCATTCGCTCCCAGGCGGCACTTATTCTCCGTGCCATCCAGCTTCCGCAACTGCGCGTCAAGCACTTCTTGATTGCTCGCCTCCATGCCTTCAATGGCAGGACCAATCACCTTCACGACGTTCTCGACCGCCCTCAGGACGCCGCGCCCGTGATAGCGCTTGCTGTCGCCATCGCGCAACTCCAGAGCCTCCGCCTTCCCCGTCGATGCGCCGGAAGGAACGATTCCCTTCCCCTTGGCGCCGTCTTCCAGGAAGACATCAACTTCCACGGTGGGGTTGCCTCTTGAGTCGAGGATCTCTCTTGCGCGAATGATATCGATTCTGGACATTGTGCTTCCTTACTTTGCAGGTGAAGGAAAATGTAAATGGTTAATTTTAAATGGTAAAACTAATGCCGCGAATTTCCGCCTGATTGTCCGGTTCTGCCTTGGCGTTCCAGAAATAAGATGTAAATTGTAAATGATAAATTGTAAGTTATTGGCCCGGAGCTTCTGGCTGACTTTTCATTTTCTTCTTGGTGTTCACAATGATTGCTGTCAGCACGGCGTAGATTTCTTCCGTCTCACGCCGGATCGGTGCAAGGCGCCGGGATGAAACCACCACGGAATCCGCCATCAATCGCAGCCAGTATGAACATTCGCGAGCTTCCTTCTGCGCGATGCCAAGCTTGTGAATGAAATCGGCGCGACTCTCACCGGAATGAGCTTCTTCCACATTAGCGCCAATGGATGTGGCCGCGCGCAAATACTGTTTGGCCAACATCCGTCCAGCCGCGTCCTTCCGATCCTGCACGTAACGAAAAAGCTCAATAGCGCGAGTGGCGTACCGCACCGTACGCTCCCGAATGTTGGGAGGAAGAGCAGTCGAATTCGATCCCAAATTGGTAATTTCGGCCAATCACCTAACCTCGCCCCAAAACGCTGGCCTTTACAATTTATCATTTACCATTTACATCTTCTTTGTGCTGCAGCTCATCGCCTAACGAACTGTCCGCTCCCCAATCAGCTTTTACCATTTTTCATTTACCATTTACATTTTTCTTTTCCGATCAACTGTTAATCTCCGCTTTAACCAAGTCGACAGCGTCTTCAAGCGTGCGCGGTCCTTCCACAAGAATCCGGGAAGCTGTCCGCCGAACTTTCGACTTGGTGGTTTCATCCTGGATGTATTCCGCCGGTGATTTGCCATCGACGCGCGCCAGCATCAAGCCGCCGAGGTGGCGAAGCGTCATGATCTCAAACCCCGCTGCCGCCTGTGGGTCCAACGCGGCAAAGAGTGCGTTCCAGAAATCGTAGACCAGCTCGATGAATTGCGCGCTCACCGCAGGCAGGTGGAAGGCTTTTAGGAAAAGGTGGTTCATCAGGAAGGCTGAATCAAAGGACGGATCGCCCCAGTGCACCACTTCAAAATCGATCAGGAAGATGTTTCCGCCCAGCACCAGCATGTTTTTGGGGCTGTAATCACCATGCACCAGCGAGGTTTGAATTTGCAGCGTGGTGGCGATCAGGTCGTCAAACTCGCGCCGCAATTCCGGATGGCGTAACGCCGTGGTGCGGTAGTAGGGATCGATGCGAAGCTGGTCAAAAACCGTGCGGTCGTGAAATTCCGTGCGGAGGGCGGGATCTTTGGGCGAGGCATTGATCATTTTCGCCAGCAGTAAACCCGCATTCCGCGCCACCCGTGAGTCCGCCCGCCGCGCCAGCAGGAGATCCTTCCACGTCAGTGACCCGGGTGGTGCTGCGGTCATCACAAAGAGGAAGTTTTCTTGGTCAATGTGAATCACGCCCGGCACGGCACCCGGGCCCAAAACCGGAAGCAGTGCCTGGATCGACTCCGCCTCGCGAAGGATGCGCGAACGCTCACTGCGCCAATCATCCTTCACGCGAAGTTTCCCCAGCGATTGCTTTACCACCCAGCCGCGCTCGGGCTCGCCGGGCCAGCCAATCAGCAGGACGATGTTGGATACCCCGCCGCCCAACTCACGGACCGTGATCTCTTCCTCACCTTGGATGAGCCCGCGCCCGGCAAGGTATTCACGCGCGTTATCAGTGGTCAGTAAGAAACCTTCGTCGCTCATGGTTAGAAAAGCAGTCGGACTCCCATCATGATTTCTTGATAATGGGTTGGGAGTGGCTCGGCGTCGCGCGGATCCACTCCGCCCCGGATTGCTGGCTCCTTATTGAGGAGTTGAACTCAGAAATTTCTGCGTGAGCTGGTTAAACTCCTCCGGCTTGCCCACCATGGGGATGTGGCCGGTGGCTTCGATCACAATCAGTTGCGAGCCGGCAATTCCCTTGTTGAAATTCTCCCCCATGGCCAGGGGAATCAGCACATCATTCCGTCCCCAGATAATCAGCGTGGGCGTCTGGACCTTGTCCAGTTTCTTGTCTTCAAACTCGCGGCCGGTGGCCATCTCCGCCACACTGCTGGCGATGGTGTAGCTGTCGCCATTCTTCACATGGCGCTCAAACCCGTGGGGCCCCAGGTCCGTTGTGGCCCATTCCTTATTGGCATCCATCAGGTCAAAGAACCAGTGGGTATTGAGGGGCGTCAGGTTCTTCCATCCGCCTTTCGGCTGCCGCAAGGGGGTGGCAGGGTGCAGTCCGGCAGCATCGACGAGAACCAGCTTCTCCACCATGTCGGGATGGCGAATGGCGAAGTCCAGCGCGATCCAACCGCCCAGCGAGTTGCCTACAAGGCTGGCCTTGGGGATCTTCAGCGCTTCCATAAACCCATGCAGGTAATCTACAAAATTCCCCACCGTGTAGCGCATGACGGGCTTATCGGACTTGCCGTAGCCAATTTGGTCCAATGCGATGACATGGAAATTTTGTGCAAGCGGCCCGATGTTGGCGGCCCAGTGGCGGGAATCGGCGCCCAGCCCATGGATGAGAATCACCACGCTTCCCTGCCCCGCCTCGTGATAGACAATCTTGCGGCCCTTCACCAGCACGGTTTGCGCCGGCGGCAGGGGAATGGTGGTGACCGGATCCGCCGACGAATCGGGCTGAACGGTGTCAGGCGGCTGCGGCGCGGGCGCGGCGGGCTGGTCCGCCTGTCCCCATGCCGCAAAGCTGAAGCTGAACAGCAGTATTAGAAAGCCGATAGCAATGCGTGCTGCACTTTTGAAGGGCGAAGATTGTCCGGGGGTCATGTGGTGTCCTTTCATTGGGAAGTCATCGGTCATCAGCAATCAGTCGTCAGTAAAAGCTGAGCCTTGCGGCGTGAGGGTTTTACTGATGACTGACGACTGATGACTGATGACTATTTCTTATCTTCTCGCCACCGCTTGTCCGGCGGCGTCAATCCGATCAAGCAGCCGATAACGCGCCCCGCACGTGGGGCAACGCACGTAAAGCCCGCGCGCCGAGGCTTCCGTGCCCACATCATCCACCAGGCCAAAGTGGCCGTCGGGCGAACGATAGAATTCAAACATCTGCTGGCCGCAAAGTACACAGTACTGCCGGCGGCGGACCACATTCACCGATTCTGACATGATGATACCAATCCCGTGGCGCGATGCAACTGCTCCGCGCCCAGTGGGGTCAATAGTATACCGAAAATGGCAAGGGTGGGCGTGGAAGGCGCGGCGGAGGGGTGCCGCGGTTGAGCTTCCGGGCGGGCGGCAACGGTCTGGAATTGAGGCAATAACTCGCTCAGCAGGGCTACTTGCCCAAGAATTTCTCTGGCGCGGCATCGAACTTGGTCTTGCAGCCCTTGGCGCAGAAGTAGATGGTCTGGCCTTTGTAGTCGCTGGTGGCTGCAGCCTTGGCGGAATCAATGGTCATTTTACAGACAGGATCGACAACCTTCATTACTCCTCCTTATTAATGCTCAGCAGGAAGTTTATCATTTCACCTTCATCCTCGGGGACGATTTGCAGCAGCCAACTGTAAGAAAATTTGCGCGTACTTGTGCGAAAAAACTTCATGAAACCGGCACCACCCGCCGATGAGAAGGTTGGGAGAACCGTATTCAAGCCCGGCCTCCAGTTCAAGGGAGCAATTACGCCCCGTGATTCTTTGGGGACAAAATCGATGGCAGATAAAATCCTCTTTGTTGATGATGAGCCGATTCTGCTGCAAGGGTATCAGCGCCTGCTGCGCAAGGAGTTTGCGATCTCCACGGCCGTGGGCGGTGCGGCGGCGCTGCTGCTGATCCAGCATGAGGGACCGTTTGGAGTGGTCATTTCCGACATGCGAATGCCGGGGATGGACGGCGTGGAGTTCCTGGCAAAGGTCCGCAAGGCGGCGCCGGACACCGTGCGGATCATGCTAACCGGCAATGCTGACCTGGAAGTTGCCATCAACTGCGTGAACGAAGGCAACATCTTCCGCTTCCTCAACAAACCCGCCAACAAGGAGACCCTGATCAAAACGATTGGCGATGCCCTGGAGCAGCACCGCCTGATCTGCGCGGAAAAGGAGCTTTTGGAAAACACCCTGCGGGGCACCGTGCAGCTTCTTACCGACGTCCTCAGCCTGGTAAGCCCGGCGGCCTTCAGCCGGGCCGCCCGTGTGCATCGCTACGTTCAGCACGTGGTAAAGAAGTTGGGGCTCCGCAACCCTTGGAAGTATGAGGTCGCGGCGATGCTGTCACAACTGGGCTGCGTCACCGTTGACACGCATACTCTCGAGACCGTCTACACCGGCCAGGACCTTTCACCCGAGGAGGAGGCTCAATATGCCACGCATCCGCAAGTCGCCCAGGACCTGCTGAAGAGTATTCCACGCATGGAATCCGTTGCCTGGATGATCGCCCATCAATTCCAACCCCTTCCCTCTGAATGGGATGGCGGCGACCCGGAAGTGGCCGACATGCGCGAGGGGGCACAAATCCTGCGGGCGGCCATCATTTTCGATGGCTTTCTCCGCAAGCGCCAATCTCGCACGGAGGCCGCCCATTTCCTGACCCGACGATTTGCCGGACTGGACCATAAAATCATCGCCGCATTGATGGAACTGGAGCCCGAAGTCGCTGGCAAGGGTACCCACGAAATGGGAATCGGCGACTTGAAAACAGGATGGGTGCTGCAAAGCGAAGTTCGAACCGCGGAGGGAACTCTGATCGCGGCAAAGGGACAGGAAGTCACAGCGCCGCTCCTCATCAAACTCCAAAGCTTCTGGAAAAAGAGAGCAATCGGAGACTCTGTGTCCGCATCGCCGAAGTTCCAGGAAGGAGCTGCTGAGGTTGAGGGGCAACCGGGGGGGTGAAGCATTCTCACCGCTGAGACGCTGAGGCGCTGAGCTGCAAACATCAATGATAGGCAAATTACAAAGGGCAAGAATTGCCAGGCCTTCTGCCCATCAGCTGACGCCGGGAGATCGAAACTGATGGATTCCTCTCCTGAGATTCGAAAGGAGCCATCGATCTCTGCGACTCCGCGCCTCAGCGGTGATTAGACTGTCAGGTTGATGGAAAATCGGTGCGCCCCCTCCCAATTCTGAGAGGAAGGCGAAGTAGGTGGGGTTACAGCTGCGCGGCCAGTGTGCTCTCTGCCGCGATGATCTCCTCGGGCTTGAGCTGGCAACTGGGGCAGACAAGAATGATGCTGGCAACGCGTTCGCCTTCGACGCGTTGAACATCCCAACCGCGGTGAACGGCTTCTTCCACGCGCGGCAGTCGCACGTCGCAGTACCAGCAGCGCCCTTTGCCCGTGGAGCAGATGGCGTGCAGCGCATTGCGCACGTCCAGTACAATCCGCTCCGGTGTTTTAACTAAGCTCAAACTCACCTCCAAAGCATAACATCTTTTCGCCCGTGACCGTTGTTCCTTTGAGCATGGAACGGTTCGCGTAAGAAAGTAACTGCGCCGTAGAGAATTTGCCCACCAGGTTGAGCGGCATTCATCCGCCACAGCAACCGCCAAACATTCAAAAGGACTTGGAGCGAGCCGCTGAGTTCCCTATCCCACATTTCAGGGCCCAACTCAAACCGGGAGCAAACCAGTTGCCAAGAATCTGGAACATTGCTGCTCCCGGCTTCCTATCAAATATCTCGGCCGAGGCCACAGCCCCCCCAGCCTCATTACCTCGCTACGAGCAACCGCTGGTCGATCCGCAATTCAGGCACTTATAGCAGGCGCCGTTACGCACCATGATGGCGCCGCAATCGGCGCAACTGGGAGCGTCATCACTCTGGTTCACGCCCACAAGTCCACCCTGGCTCATGGAGGAACTAAACCCGCTTTGCGCTGGGGCTTCGGCGGTGGCACGGGTAAATGTCGAAGCAAATTCCGTGGCCTTCTCGGCTTCCTTGCCATTCAGCGTTTGCACGCTGGCATCTTCACGGGGCTGCGCGTCGCGGGGCAGGAACTTCAACGCCAGCCAGCGGAAGATGTAGTCCATCACCGACTTGGCATAGCGAATTTCAGGGTTCGGGCTCCAGCCGCTGGGCTCAAAGCGCGTGTGGCTGAACTTATCGCACAGCACCTTTAAGGGCACGCCATATTGCAGCGCGAGGGAGACGGCGGTGGCGAAGGAATCCATCAGGCCGGAAACCGTTGAGCCCTCTTTCGCCATGGTGATAAAGATTTCACCAGGTTGGCCATTTTCATAGAGGCCCACCGTGAGGTAGCCCTCATGCTGGCCCACGGCGAATTTGTGGGTAATCGCCTTCCGCTCGTCGGCAAGCTTGCGGCGATAGGCTTGCGGCTCAGCCGCAACCTTAACTTCATAATTGCTGTTTTCGGTCTTGGGAGCGACGACCGCCTCAGACTCCTTCTTCGGCTTCGCATCCGAGGTGTTCAGCGGCTGTGAGCGCTTGGAATTGTCGCGATAGATTGCGACGGCTTTCAATCCCAGCCTCCAGCTTTCGGTGTACACACTGGCAATCTCCTCCGCCGTCGCCTCAGAAGGCATGTTCACGGTTTTGGAGATGGCGCCGGAAAGGAACGGCTGAACGGCAGCCATCATTCGGACGTGTCCCATATAATGGATGGAGCGCTTCCCTTTTTCCGGCTTCAGTGAGCAATCAAACACCGCCAGGTGTTCCGCCTTCAGGTGCGGAGCGCCCTCGATGGTGCCGTGCTGGTCAATGTAATTGACGATTTCTGAGGCTTCCTGGTCCGAATAGCCCAGCTTCAGGAGAGCCGTGGGGACCACGTTGTTGACAATCTTGATCAATCCGCCGCCCACCATCTTCTTGTACTTCACCAGGGCCAGATCCGGCTCAACGCCCGTGGTGTCGCAGTCCATCATGAATCCGATGGTGCCGGTGGGAGCCAGCACGGTCACCTGGGCGTTGCGGTAACCGTATTTCATGCCGCTAGCCAGGCACTCATCCCAGGTCTTCTTGGTGGCTTCCCACATGTTCTCAGGGACATTGCGCGAATTGATCTGTTGCAGCGACTGGCGGTGCATTGAAATCACGTTCAGGAAGGGATCCCGATTCACCGGGAAGCCCTCGCAGGGAGCCAGTTCCGAGGCGATGCGCGAGGACTGAAGGTAAGCCTCTCCATGCATCAGCGACGTAATGGCGGCGGCAAAGTCACGCCCGCCATCCGAGTCATAGGGCAGGCCATTGGCCATCAGCAGTGCTCCAAGGTTCGCATAACCGAGGCCTAGCGGACGGAAGTCGTGTGAATTCTTGGCGATACGCTCCGTGGGGTAGCTGGCGTTATCCACCAGTATTTCCTGCGCCGTAATCATAATGTCCACGGCGTGCCGGAAAGATTCCACGTCAAACTTGCCGTCAGGAGTGAGGAACTTCATCAGGTTCAATGACGACAGGTTGCAGGCCGAGTCATCCAGGAACATGTACTCGCTGCACGGGTTTGAGGCATTAATGGGCGCCGTGGCCTTGGAGGTGTGCCACTTGTTGATGGTGGTGTCAAACTGCATGCCCGGGTCGCCGCACTGCCAGGCCGCTTCGGCAATCATCTTCATCAGGTCGCGGGCGCGGTAGACTTTGGCCACTTCGCCGGTGCTGATGTGGCGCGTTACCCAGTCCTTGTCTTCCACCACGGCTTTCATGAAGTCGTCGCTGACGCGCACGCTGTTGTTGGCGTTCTGGAAGAAGATGGAGCTGTATGCCTCGCCGTCGATGGCGGAATCGTACCCGGCATCCACGAGGGTCCAGGCCTTGCGCTCTTCCTTGGCCTTGCACTCAATGAATTCAACAATGTCGGGGTGTTCGACGTTTAGAATCACCATCTTGGCGGCGCGGCGCGTCTTGCCGCCGGACTTGATCACGCCGGCAAAAGCGTCATAACCCTTCATAAATGAGAGGGGCCCCGAAGCCACACCACCGCCCGAAAGCGACTCCACGGAAGACCGCAGAGGCGAAAGATTGGTGCCCGTCCCCGAACCCCACTTGAAGAGCATCCCTTCCGTTTTGGCCAGGCTCAGAATGCTCTCAAGGTTGTCCTGAACGGAATTGATGAAGCAGGCGGAGCATTGCGGGTGGCGGTAGGCCTCCGTCTCCTTCTTGATACCGCCCGTGGACGGATCGAAATACCAGCCGGTTCCGGCGGAACTTCGGTGGTACTTGTGCCAAAGGCCGCAATTGAACCAAACCGGCGAGTTGAAAGCTGCCTTTTGGCGGACCAGGATGTGGGTCAATTCGTCGTGGAAGGCCTTGGCGTCTTCTTCGCTGCGGAAGTATCCGCCCTCAATGCCCCACTGGGCAATGGTGTCCGCCACGCGGCCAATCAGTTGCCGCACGCTTGACTCACGCTCCGGCGTATTCAATTTGCCGTGGAAATACTTTGAGGCCACGATGTTGGTGGCGGTCTGCGTCCAATCCTTGGGCACTTCAATGTTGCGCTGCTCAAAGATGATCTTGCCTTTGTCATTTTGAATGGAGGCGGTACGAGTCTCCCATTCAACCTCATCGAAAGGCTGCACGCCGGCCTTGGTAAAAAGCCGTTTGACGGTAATACCATGCTTGCCAGCCGTTTCCGCACCGGGGCCCCATGACTTGATTTCAGTCGACACTGCTTCACGCTCGGACATATTACGCCTCCAAAAGATATAGTGGGGTTACCCCAACATGATTTGTCGCTGGTGCGGCCTGGTCACAGCGGATATTGTTTTTCTGTTCGCGTGCCCCGCTATCTGACGGCCCCCCCTGGGCGGAATCCGGCACCAAAACGGCTGCTGCGAAATCTAACTCCGGTCCAAACCTTTGTCAAGAGGGAAAACACTATATGTAGTGGTTTGTGGGGTGATAGCGACAAAATCTTGTGGAAAACTTCGGGGTATCATGGGGGTTTTCTTGTACTCTATCTTCGCCACGGAGCCATCTTTACAGCTAAGTGCTTTCCCTCTTTTTAGATGCTGTTGATGTGCGCCGCCGCCGTCCGGCGAAAGGAGGTCAAAAGTGAAAGGGGAACAAGCCGCGGCACCTTTCATCATTTCATAGGGGCCGGGGTGAGCTGATCATGATTCTGGGGTAGGAATTCTTGCAGGCCAACTTGGTTACACTCTTGACTATTGGTTTTCCTTTATGGTTCCGGCCGGTTTCACCACCCCAAGCCGATTCTCCGTCGCCCGGCGAGAAACATGAATCGATATTCGAAGAGAGTCCTCCCTCGCTTCCTGTTTCAGGAAACGAGGGAGGACGATATCGATTTCAGGAAGGAATAAGACTAGCTGGGAAGAGGCGCCTTCAGATTGACTTTTAACAGGGACTTCACCAGAAGCGATTCCACTTTCTCTTTGGCTTTTCCCTGCGCCACGGCAATCTCGTCCACCAGCAGTTGCCAGGAACGGTCCAACATTTTCTTTTCGCGGAAGGAGAGTGGCTTGGCTTGGTTGAGAATAATGAGGGCTTTCAGGACTTCGGCAACTTGCATCAGGGAGCCGCTTCGCATCTTTTCGGAGTTTTCTTTGAAGCGACCCTTCCAATCTCCGGCGGACTTACAGTTGCCCTTCTCCAGGTAATCAAGAATGTTTGTGATCTCGCTGTTCTTGGTCACCCGTCGCAAACCCACGTTGGCGACGCTGCTTAAAGGCACCATCACCCGCATGCTGGTGGTGCCAAGCTTCAGCAAGTAAAACATTTCTGGCTGACCGGTTAGATTGCGCGTTGAAATTTGCTCAACAATGCCCACACCTTGGTTGGGATAGACAACTTTGTCGCCTATCTGAAATTGCATAAATTGCATGGGGCTCCTCTGCGGTTATAGTTACCATACACAGAACTTATAACACTAATCCCGAATATGCCGAAAGTCAAACAAATAGAAGCAAAAGGGTGCAATCCGAATATTTGCGGGGCCTCTTATCCCTTGACACGCTCAGATTCCTGGGATACCTTCCTCTCTGCTGCACAGACATTCTGTCAAGACTCAACTTCAGGAGATCAAGATGCGCATCCGTTCAATTCTAGGTTGGACAGTAGGCCTGACCGCAGCTTTGATAGCTTCCTCCGTTACCGGGCTGGCATTCGGTTACCCGGTTTTACATAGCGTCCCCGAGGATCCCACGGTCGTTCTAACGATACTCGGCGGAGCCGGTTTGGCGTGGCAATATGCCCGGTCACGCGCCCGCAGGTAGCTGGGACGCGAAAAAAAGTCTCAACTGATGATGCCTCGACTCCCTTAGTCCGGCCATGGTCATCGCCATGCCGGTTCCTGCATTCATGCAGCGAACTTTGTCGTTTATCTAACGGCGTCCAGGCCGCAGTTTTCCCCGAGAACCGCAGGCAGCGATCTTCCCAATGGCGACCAACTCCAATAGTTGCGGTTACTGCTTGACTCTCCGGGGAGTATGGGATAGTTTTCTGTTTCCACCGCTGATTCAGGTTAAGCATTAAAATTAGACAGGGAGGGAAGTATGCGCATCCGCTCACTGATGGGTTGGACTCTAGGTTTGTTAGTGGCCTTTATGGCTACCTCTGGAACCGGGCTGGCATTGGGTTACCCAGTTCTCTCGCCCGCCCCGGTGCCCGAGGATCCCACAATCATTCTCACAGTCCTGGGCGGAGCCGGTTTGGCGTGGCAATACTTCCGGTCACGTACTCGTAAATAGTCGAGGTGAGCCTCTGAACACTGCAATGCCCCGCACGGGCGTGATCCCTCGCCTCACCCATTACCGGGATTGGGGATGGGTTGTCATTTTTCTAGCCTCGTTTTTAGTCTTCTTCCGGCAAAGAATCGATCATCTGTTGGTGACCTGGGTCTCCGACGGAATCTATTCACTGTGCCCCTTCGTCCCCCTGATCAGCGGCGGACTGGTTTATTTAAATCGGGATCGCCTGAAAACTCTGCCGGCAGAGCCATCATCTGTGGGAATCGCGCTGGTGGCCCTCTGCATTGGCATGACCGTCTGGTTTGACTACCGGGTTTTTGGCTATCTGGTCCTAACCCCCGCATTGATGGCTTTGACTCTGGCGGGGATGGTCCTGGCGCTACGGGGATGGGCCACCCTGCGCGAGGTTGGCTTCCCCCTTGCCTTCCTGCTCTTCCTTCTTCCCGTTCCGCCCAGTCTGATGTTCACCATTGACTATCCTTTGCAGACCATGTGCGCCCGGGCCACGGCGGGGCTTGGAAGTGTGGTGGGCCTGGGCCTGCACTGTGCAGGGGCGCAAGTGCTATTCCCCGATCCGGACCTCTCTGTCGCCGTTGCCCCCGGCTGCAATGGCTTGCGCTCCACGGTTGCCCTTTTGGCCATCTCTTCCGTCTACGCTTACCTCTTGAAAGGCAAGTGGTATAAGCGGTCCATTCTGGTGGCCGCGGCCATACCCCTGGCTTACGTTGGTAATTTCCTGCGTCTGCTGGGCATCGTTGGAATCCTCAGTTGGGCGGGCAGCAGAATCCTGAACCATGTCTCCCAGCTCGACGCGTGTCTGGGCCTTGTGGCTTTTGCCGTACCTCTGACGTTGCTTTTCTTGCTGGCTCGATGGATGGGATGCAGAGAATTTCAACATATCGGTTAATACTACTGGGAATCCTCCTTTGCGGTATTGCGGCGGAGTCCAGGCTCACTTCGACGCGGGCACACCTCCGCCTGACCGGCGTGCTGAGCCAATTTCCCACTCGCATTGAGGACTTTCAGGGGGTGGATGAACCCAATTCCTACACGGAAGCGGTGAGGAGGATGTATTGGCCGGCGGCAGTGGTTGATCGAAGCTACAGTAAAGGTACAAGCGAGCCGATCCAGGTCTTCATCTCTCCGGATATTGTCGGCGCCCACCCCCAGGATATTTGCGCCCAGTATGCCGGCTGGAAGGTTTTGAAAGAAACCGCGGGCAACTTAAACGGCACGCCCAGCGTAAATTTAACTCGCACCATAGAAGCAACGCCCGCTATTCCGGGATACCCTGCCGCGATCCTCGCCTGCGATCAGTACTGGCGTGAAGACCAGCGGGGGCTTTCACGCGAGCAGAGTAAGGACTTTTTCAATCGCCGCAGTTTTTGCTTTCGGGTCTTGATCTGCACCCAGATTCCAGACCTGCCCGGTGCGGACGACGCCTTCACAAGGCTTGACGCCTTCGCCACCAGTGCCGACCCCATCGTGTGCCAGTTCCTTCGCAAGGCCGAAGCGGAATAAGACCCCAATCCGATTGCAAGCAGCGGACATTCCGCTCCGCGCATCGTATAATAGTAATGTTGCACAATTTCCGGCAGGGCATGGTGAAATGCTGATTCGACATATCTTCTTGGTGGTGGCCTTTGTGTTGTTTATCCCCAGCCAGGTCTTCTGGTTGTGGCAGGTTCGCGGGCTGGGCGGCAGGCTGATTCGCAATGCCTCGGCGCGCCGATGGTTGGGCTGGGCGGGAGTGGCACTCTACACTGCTCTGCTGGCATTCAATTTCTTCTGGCCAACACCCAATCCTGAGTCTGCGCATCTGACAGTTCGCGCTTCACTGCTGCTGGCCCCTTTCCGCTGGTGGATGCTCGGCTCGCTGATTGGCTTTGCCGCCATCACCGTGTTCTTCCTCTTGGGCCGAATCGGAAGGCTCGCCCAATGGCTTTACCGGAAGGCGCTTCCCGCTGCCCGTCCGGAAAATGAGCAATTGCTCTCGCCCCCGCGCCGCCACTTCCTCACCCGGACGGCCGTGGCCATCAGCGCAACTCCTTTCGCAGCTTGTGCTTACGGAATGCTTTACGAGCGCACGGAGATTGAGACCACGCGCCAGCGAATCCTTCTTCCCAATCTGCCCCAGGCCTTTGACGGCTTTCGCATCGCCCAGCTTTCCGACATTCACATCGGCCCGTTCATGCCCGTGGAGGATATCCGCAAGTACGTGGCAATGGTCAACGCCTTGAAGCCGGATCTGGTGGCGCTAACCGGCGATTTCGTCACCTGGGAGGGGTCACCGGCCGGCGTGGTGGTGGAAGCCCTCGCCGCGCTCAAGGCTCCCTACGGAATTTACGGCTGCCTTGGCAATCATGAGCGTTGGGCGCACGTGGAAGACTCCATCACCCGCCTTTTTGCCGATCGTGGAACCAAAATCCTGCGGCAAGAGAACGCCACGGTTGAAGCCTCAGGCGCGCATCTGAACCTGATCGGCGTGGACTACCAGACCAAGGCGCCTTTCGGTCCTCCCCGCGATGGAATTGTGACCCGCTATCTGGAGGGCGCGCAGAAACTGATGCTCCCGGACACGGTCAATATTCTTCTCAGCCACAATCCCAACACCTTTGACAGCGCCGCCGAGCTTGGCATCGACTTCAGCCTTGCCGGCCACACCCACGGCGGCCAGGTGACGCTGGAATACATCTCGCCCAACATCTCCCCCGCCCGCCTGATCACCCCCTACGTGGCAGGCTGGTTCAAGAAGGGCAATTCGCAGCTCTACGTCAACCGCGGCATCGGGACCATCTTTTCGCCCGTCCGCTTCGGCGCGCCGCCGGAGATCACCGTGTATGAATTGAAGCGGGGGTAGACAGTTCTCAGTTATCAGTCGTCAGTCTTCAGTTTTCAGTCATCAGCTCTCAGGCATCAGTTCTCAGTCATCAGTCGTAATTTCTCAATCAATATTTGACCCCAAAAGTGGGTAGGGCCAAAAATGCAGCTTGGGGAACGGCGTGAGGGGGCCGATTCGTCTGCGACAAAATTGAGCGACGAACACGACACAGCGACTAAATGTCGTAATTTAACAGGGACTTTGCGCCCCCCCCCATTCCCCCCAAAGCCATCGTCCGCGCTACTTGCTCCATCTCCCCCTGGGGTCGCGACTGATTAAAGCGACAAAATAAACGGTCCTGACCCCGTTTCTCCCGTTTCTCTGACACCGTTTTCCCTCAGGCGGCGGTCAAACCGCTGGAGAAGCCTTTTTTCGTTCCGCTTTGAGAGCTCGTGCTGCCAAATCCGAAGGACGCGCCAGCCTTGCGCCCGAAGCGTCCGGCCAACCAACTTGTCCCGCCGTTGATTTGCTTCTAGTTTTTGCTTCCAGAATTGGCGATTATTAACAGGAAGGTTCGAGTGTTTCGGGCATTGATGCCAGAAACATCCGTCCACAAAGACTGCCAGCTTGAGTTTGGGAAAGACAAAATCCGGTTTGCCGAATACTGGCCGATGGCGACGCCAGCCGATGATGCCATGACGGCGAAAGAGTTGCATCAGCGCAACTTCCGTTTCCTTATTCCCGCGCCCTCGTATGCGTGACATTACTTGCGAGCGTTTGGTTTTGGTGAAGATTTCAGGCATTCCGTTGCCTGGAGCTGGGGGCATTCCGCCGCGCACATTGTGATGGGGCGTCAAATAATCGCATGCCCTTGGTGATTGTCCATCCAAGGTCCGGGAGCAGTCCATTTTGCCTCAAAGGTCTTTCCGTCGCTCAGAGCAGATGCCAGCGGAACAAGGAAAATGGCGATATCGGCAATCACCACGGCAAGATCAGGGGAAGCGTCGAGCCGACTTTTTCGGATGAAGCCGCGCCACTGGCTCTTTTTCATGGGGTCATCCACGAATTTGGTTGTCAGGCCGATGGGATTGGGAACAATTTTTGTTCCCCGATTGGCAAATGTCCTGGCGATAGCGTTGCCGAGGGTCTGCCCATCGAAGGCAAACTGGCGGGATAGAGTCCAGATGTCAAAATAGTCTTTCATCCGACTATTGAGGATGCCGAGGGTCACCAGCGCCTCGAATTTCTCGGCTACGACGCTCTCTTTGCTGTAGCCGTGGAGTCGCGGCGCCTCGAAATCGAGCAGGGTTGGATACTCGATCGGCTGGGGAGCGGGAACGATCACGTCCCCAAACCCGATATCGAGCTGAACGGTCACACGGGCTGCGCCCAATTTGGCTTGGAACCGGATGCGGACGCCTTCGTAGTTGGCGTCCTCGCCAATTCTTGTGCCCTTCACCGTGGCCGGATTAAACACCAGACCGTCGGGTGCAACCGGCTGGGCGCAAACCTCCCTGGTGATGGCCGCGACGTTTTCGACCTGGTTGGCAGTCTTGCCCAGGAGGTCGATATCCATCGTCGGCCGGTAAGACTCCAGTTTCCAGGCTGTGAACATGAGCGCGCCCTTCAGAATGAATCGGGCGGCATGAGGCGACTTGGAGAGGCGATAGAGGAAGCGCTCCATCGCGTAATATTGCAGGAGTTCATTGAAAGGCCGACGGGTCTCGCGAGCCTTGTTCAAAAGCAATTGGTGGACCGAGGCCGCAAGATTGGCAGGGGCGCGTTTGGTCACACCAGTGCCTCCAGGTAGGGACGCATCACCTTGGAAACACGGCAGACTTCCGCGGCTTCCAGCAGTGCGTCAAGGTTCTTTTTTCTTCGCTCCAGATAGAGCTTCAGCGCCTCACGCGCGGTGTCCAGACCAAGCTTGTTGCGGTACTTGAAGCAGTCGGCAATTGTCTTCTCTGGACTGTAAATCCGCACCTGCGTCCCATCCAGTTGGTGCGCTTCCACGCCGAATTCGAAAACTGAGAACCAGAATACCCGGAGGGGAGGGTGATCGAGGCGCGGCGGCTCCATTCCGCGTGGCAGGGCAACGTACACCTCGTGCGGAATCTGCGTCGTCAGTTCGTGAAAGGCCAGCGCGGAGATCAGGCAGATGACGCCCGCCGGGACCTTCATGGCGACGGTGATCAGATCGGGGTTGCCCAGCGGCGGCAGGTCGGAGAGGCGGTAAAGGCCCCGGCCAAGGGTCGCAAGGCTCCCGGAATCGCGCATCCGGTAGAGCGTTTCGGGGTGAATGCCGAGGCGGAGTGCATCTTTCGTTCTAAGCACACCCCCGTGTTGCCGGAAAATGCTCCGGGCGCGGGAGGGGCGGTCTCGGGTTGGGCGTCGTCGAGCCATGACAGACAATATTACCAGCAATTGTAAATATTTGGAGGTAACTTTATCGGAGAAAAGGCTGCTGCGGCACACAGGGTTGACGGATGCTTCAAAAACCCTTATTGCTGAAGCCGGGTCAGTCGGAAGTATTATCAATCCTAGAGCAATCGGAGCTACGGTTACGATTTGGTTAGCGCGACTGGGCCACGCACCGCCTTGAGTGCTGACGAAGGAAGTCTACGTCTGGCACGAACCTTTTGGGGAGCTTGAGATGGGACCCCTCAAAGCTGAGCAACCAAGTCAAGGAGGTTTCATTGCTAACCGCAGACTCGTGAAGGCTTGGAGCAAAGCGAACCATAAAGTCCGGGTCGACCCACATTAGATGGCGGTCGAACGCGCGATCGTGAAGTGCGTTCAGGCACAGGCCATTTTTGGGATTTAAGCGGTTCGCAGGGTCTTCAGCCCACGGCACAATATGGCTGGCAACCAGAAGTTCGGTTGCGCCTAAGCCCGTGACACAGCAGCGAAACTCGTAAGCGGATAGAACCCGGTTGCGAAAGAAACCCTGATTCACGCGTAATCGAACGATTGCCTCGCGTTCCACACCGGGTGGTGGTAGCTCGGATTCATCCACTTCGGCAACGTTTTCAACGGAACAGCCCAGGCGGTCAGCGAGAAGCCGCGCACTCTCGTAAACCAGTGCATCAGGACGTCGGGCAAACTCATGCCAGACTTCCTCTTCACCCTTTGCGCCATGCGGAGACCCCCTTATACCACGTTCCTGCAATGACGGGTCCAGCCTCGCGAAATTCGAGAGCTTATACGACACCGAGCCAGGAGAGCGGCCAAGTAATATAGCCAATTCAATGACCTTCGGATTCCGCATGTGGATGGTACCAAATGGAATCTGGCTGTACAAATTGAAGGCTATTACGTGTTCTTCTCGACTCCAGTCCTCACCGTCTCGCTCCGTCGGGATGGGAAGCCCTGGTCGCCCGCCCTGGCAATTCGGGCACCTGCGTTCCCAAGCGTCGGTGCTGTTGGCCCCGTAACATGTCCCACAATCGGGGCATTTCAGAACCCATACCTTAGAATGGTGGTCCGTACCAGGCTGCTCGGTCTTCCTCAGCACATGTTGGTTACGCATTCCGCTAGTTGGCATGGTTTCCCATTGATGTTCTTCGCTTGGTGAAGATGCCGAGGCTGAAATTTTCGGCTCCGAACTCAATTCTTCACAATGGGCCGACTCCAATCTTTATCCGCATCGCCCGACCTTAATTAGCGGGGAATTCCCGCCAATGCCCATTAGCAATGACTTGCACGCGACAGCAGCCGAATCGGGGCCGGCCAAAATCGAGGAGCGCGTCATCAGGCCCATCCTCCGTTGCCCACGTTTTCGGCTGATCCGGGTCACAGTCCATTAGTCCTCCGTAACATACTTCCCCGTCGCCGGCAAGCAAGCGAAATCGATACTTCAGCCGGTCTCTCAACGCCTCATCGAAATCCAGACTTCGGGAGCGAATTGATTTCAGGTCTTCGCAGAATTGATCAGTAATTGTCCACATGGGTCAGCTCAATTGATGTGTTGTTCTCGCGAAGGTGCGACAGGTTCCGCGACCAGCGTGGGGACAGCATTGCCGATAATCTTAAATTGGTTTGTTCGTGAAACGGGAAACAGGAACCAGTCAGGAAAGCTCTGCACGCGAGCGGCCTCACGGGGCGTAAGCGACCGGTTCTGTGTTGGGTGAATGAACATCAATCCATCTTTGCTCAGGTGAGCGACGATGGTTGAACACAGTTCCTTGCGATGCTGCTTTGTGTAACGGTCTTTGAAACTGTCTTTGTCATATGGGAATTCGAATGTTTCACCACGCTTTATCGCCTCAGCGGAGTGCTCACCCTCTTTGAGTCTGGCAAAGTCACGCAGATCGCGGGCACTGTGGGGGCGCGCGCGGAGTGCGGTTAGCTTGGCGGCCAATTGGACTTCCAAAGTCTTATAGAGGTACCGCTTGCCATATTTCGCGATATAAGCCTTGCGCCGCTCCATATCGTATTCGACTTCTTCTTGGCCCGCACCAGCGTGGACTGGTGGTAGGTCGCAAATCGCCTTGCCAAGGGTCGGAACTTTCAGCGCGCGCGGGGCTCGCTGGAGCTCCGCAGGAAAGTATTCGGGGAGGTCGAGCCGGGTGCCAATGATAAGCTGGCGCTGGCGCTTCTGGGGAACGCCCAAGGCGGAGGCGTTTTCAATCTGGGGATGCACCCGATAACCCAGCGCCCGCGCTTCCTGTTGAACCCGGGTAAAATACACGCCTCCATCCGCTGATTGAATGCCAGGCACGTTTTCCATGACGAATACTTTGGGGCGGAAAAAGCCTACATAACGGAGAAATTCCCGGTAAAGATACCGTCTCGGATCATCCACCATCCGGGGGCCACTATTCGAGCCATCGCGCTGACGCACCCTTGAAAAGCCCTGACAGGGCGGTCCGCCCACAATCACGTCCACTTTGGTGGTGCCGATTAACTTTTCTAATTCACTCGGGGCAAAGGTGGTCAAATCTCTTTTCAGAATACGGTCAACCTTGGGGAAGTTCGCCTTGAAGACACTGATAGCTTCCGGGTTGACGTCGATTGCAGCAAGGACGGTGAAACCCGCCCGCTCCATGCCGAGAGAGAAACCGCCACAGCCGCAAAACAGGTCAATGCAAGTCAATTTCTTCATTATAACAATCCCGGGTGTTGGAGGGAGTTTATCAAATGCTAACCGCAGTATCAACTTTTAGCCGAAAGAGTGAGCGCTGCGACCGATGGGTGTGTCGGGAGTATTGGCTGGGGGTAAGGGAGAGAGCATTCCGGATTCCAGACATCCTGTCAGGACTATATCTTCCGGAAGAAAAATCAGGACAAATTCACGGGACAAAGACAAATTCGCGGGACAAATTGACTTGCGCAAAACGCGTTTTTTCCGCCCGGCGAGCCGTCAGTCACCCCCCTCGCATAGCCCTTTTCGCGTTACTTCAAAAAAGGGCCCCCTAAAGGCCTCTATTTTCGCGGCGATGGGAATCGCACCTCTCAGGAGAGCAGCGCCAGAAAGATGGCCTTCTGCATGTGCAGGCGATTCTCCGCCTGTTGATAGGCGAGGGAGCGGGGAGAGTCCATGACTTCGTCCGTCACCTCCTCGCCGCGCCGCGCCGGTTGGCAATGCATGAACAGAGCCTGCGGTCCCGCCACCCTCATCAACTGCGAGTTCACCTGGTAGGGGCGGAAGATCTCCTGCCGCGTCTCCTCCTCCGCTTCCATGCCCATGCTGGTCCAGACATCGGTGTAGACCGCGTCAGCGCCCATCACGGCTTCCGAAGGGTCGTGCACCAGGGTGACGTCGCCCCCTTCGCGCTTGGCATCCGCCATCACGGAGCGGTCCGGCTCATAACCGGGCGGCGTGGCAATGCGCAAGTGAGCTCCCAGCCGTGCCGCGCCGTAGATCAGCGAGTGCGCCACGTTGTTGCCGTCACCCACCCAGGCCAGAGTAACATTCGCCAGGTTGCCTTTGGACTCAAACAGTGTCAGATAGTCGCCCAACGCCTGGCAGGGATGCTCAAAATCGGACAGGCCGTTGATGACGGGCACGGTGGCGTATTCCGCCAACTCCAGCACCGTCTGGTGGGAGTGGACACGCACCATGATGACGTCCACCCAGCGCGAGAGATTGCGTGCCACGTCCTTGACGCATTGGCGCTTTCCCAGTCCCACCTCTTCCCAACTCAGGCTGAGAGTTTGGCCCCCCAACTGTCCGATGCCCAGTTCAAAGGCCACCCGGGTGTGCATGCTCGGCTTCTCCAAGAGCATGGCCATCATCCGGCCGTCCAGAGCGTCCTTGTATTGCGAGGGGTTCGTCTTCACCTCCTGCGCAAGCTTCATCAGGAAGTCGATCTCCGGCGGGGTGAGGTCGTGCAAGGAGACCAAATGGCGGTGCGCCAGGGCGGGAGGTCGGACAAGAGGCTGCGAGTCTTTCTCGACAGAAGGGACAATTTTGAACTGATGCATAATTCCTCAGTGCCTTTCACCGAATTCGGAAGCAAGAGCTTGGCCATGAAACGATGCGTTCGATGAAAATGCACTAACTCATTTGTTTGGAGCGCATTGTTCACATTCAGGCGAGTTGGCTGAGTGCCGGGATTGGGAGCTTGAGGATTATCACGCTGTCGGGCGAAGGTGCCAGGTATCAGGTATCAGGGTGAAGCGTGACGGAGAGCTTAAGGGTGAAGGGGAAAGGGGTGAAGGATAAAGGGTAAAGGATGAATTCTGAATGCTGAAGTATGAAGGGTTAAGGGAGCGGAGCGATTTGTGAAGGGACTATGGAATTGAGAGATTAAGATGCGGGGGTAAAGGTGTCGATTATTTGTGTGCTTTTTGTTGTTTTCAAGCAACCTCAACTTTTTCAGGTATTTGGCGTTCAGGCTTCAGCTTTCATCCTTCACCCTTCAGCCTTCATCATTCAGCATTCAGATTTTGCCCTGCACGCTTATTTCCCACATGGATGCCCCGGCGAAAAGCGAGATATTCCGGCTCTAACCCAATCGCTGCCGTGGGTAAGGAGAAGGTTGGCGGTGACTTTGACTTCATCCCGGCTCATTGGGGCGGAGGGAATCGGCCCGATTGCAGGATCAACCACCAGGATTCGCAGCAACCGGCGCATCGATACCTGATCAAGCTCGATGCGGGCCCCGCGCACTTTTGTCCGATGCCCTTTGACCAGACTGTTGCATTGATGGGCAGTCAAGGGTATCTTTTGGAATGGTAGAAAGCGGGCCATGAAGATCCCTGACAAGAAATCACCCTCGCCGCAAGACCAACCCATCACGGAACTGCTTCAGGAGTTCGCCTCGGGGGACAAGGGCGCACTTGACCGGCTGCTGCCACTGATCTATCCCGAACTGCGGAGGCTGGCGCGGTCTTACATGCGGAATGAGAATCCCGGCCATACGCTGCAAGCCACTGCGCTGGTCCACGAAGCCTATGCCCGCCTGGTCAAGCAGGAGCAGCCCGATTATTCCAACCGCGCTCACTTTATGGGCGTGGCGGCGCAAGTGATGCGCCAGATCCTGATTGACCACGCGCGGTCTCGCGATGCGGGAAAACGCGGAGGCGGAATGGCGAAGGTTTCACTGGAAATGGCCGCTGGAGTTCCCGATGCTGACCCCTCCATGCTCATCGCCGTCGATGCGGCACTACAGGCATTGGCCCGCAACGATTCCCTGAAAGCGCGATTGGTGGAGATGCGTTTCTTCGGAGGGATGACCGCCGAGGAGTCTGCCGAAGTCCTGAAACTCCCGGTCGCTGAGGTTCGCCGTCATCTGCGTGTGGGGCAAGCGTGGTTGCAGCGTGAACTGGACCAAAGCTCCCTCCCTGATAAAAAAGACTGATCCTGCTTGCAAATTTATCCTGGCGTTTACACATTATAAGTAGGGTAGCTGTCCCTCCCAAGGAGTTTGTGTGTCGGGCAATAACTGGGACCGAATCCAGGAGATCTTCTTTGAGGCGGCGGACCTGCCGGTTGCTGAGCGTGACGCGTTTCTGGCGCGCGCCTGCGACGGAGACGCTGGGTTGCGTTCCGAGGTTGAATCCCTGTTAAAAGCTGACGCCCTCAGCGGCTCGGCCATTGCCGCCGCCATCGGGTCCGAAGCCAGTGCGCTGTTCATGGATGATGCGCCCCTCTCCGGCACGCGCATGGGGCCATACCGCCTGCTGAAAGAGATTGGGCGCGGCGGGATGGGTTCAGTCTACGTCGGTGAGCGCGACGATGAGCACTTCCGCAAGCTGGTGGCCATTAAAGTGGTCAAACGCGGCATGGACAGCGCGGAAGTCCTGGCGCGCTTTCGCCATGAGCGCCAGATTCTCGCCGGCCTTGAACACCCCTACATCGCCCGCCTCATCGATGGCGGCACCACTCCCGATGGGCGCCCGTTCTTCGTTCTCGAGTACGTGCAGGGGCAACCGATTGACTCCTACTGCCGCGCTAACAATCTGAACGTCGATGCAAGATTGCGCCTTTTCCTGAAAGTCTGCGAGGCCGTCGCTTACGCCCACCGTTCGCTCGTCGTGCATCGCGACCTTAAACCCAGCAATATCTTTGTGAATGCCGAGGGCATTCCCAAACTTCTCGATTTCGGCGTGGCCAAGCTGCTCGATCCGGGCAATGATCCCGGGCTCACGGCCACCTCCGCCGCCATGGGCCCGCTCACGCCGGAATATGCCAGCCCGGAACAGATTCACGGCTTACCCATCACCACAGCGGCGGACGTTTATGCCCTGGGCGCCATTCTTTTTGAGCTGCTGACCGGAACCCGAGCCCAGCGCATCGAAACCCGCACTCCCGCGGAGATCGAGCGCGTGGTGTGCCAGACCGATACTCCGCGCCCCAGCACCGTTGCCCGGGCGGCCGGCAAACTCCGAATCGACAGCGACCTTGACAACATCGTGCTGATGGCGATGCGCAAGGAGCCCGAGCGCCGCTATGGGTCGGTCACCCGCTTTGCCGAAGACATTGAGCGCTACCTCAGCGGCAGGCCGGTAATGGCGCGGCAGGATTCGTTCGTCTATCGCGCCAGAAAATTCCTGGTTCGCAATAGTCTGGCCGTGGGGGCAGGAATCCTGATCTTCCTCAGCCTGCTGGGGGGGATCATCCTTGCCGAGATGCAGGCGCACCGGGCCGAGCGCGAACGCCAAATCGCCGAAGTGCAGCGGCAGTCCGCCGAACGAGAGCGCGCACGCGCCGAAGCGCAGAAGCAACTGGCGGAACAGGAACGGGCCCGCGCCGAATCCCAGCGGCAAATTGCTGAGCGCGAACGAACCCGGGCCGAAGCTGAAACGCAGGTGGCAAGGACGGAGCAGGAACGCTCCCGGCGTCGCCTGGCCCAGATGCTGCAACTCGCCAACAGTTCCCTGTTCGACGTGCACACCGCGATTGAAACGCTTCCCGGCTCAACCGAGGCCCGGCGCCAGATCGTTACCACCACCCTAAAGTTTCTGGAAAACCTCGCCAAGGATGCCGGGCCGGATGACGATTTGCGGTATGTGTTGAGCGCTTCCTATTTTAAGGTGGCGAATGTGCTGGGCTACCCCTGGCAACCGAATCTTGGTGACACCAAGGGGGCACTCGCGAATTATGAAAAATCGGCCGCATTCATTGACCCCCTGCTGGCCAGGAATCCGGATCGCACGGATTACTTGATGCAGTGGGTGCGAACCAGGACGAATTGGGCATCGTTGCTTTCCCAAACGGGTGAGGTGCCGAAGGCGCTCGAAATGCTTCGAGGCTCCATTCCCGAAGCTCACCGGCTTCCGAAATTGTGCCCCAAGAACCCCCAATGCTTTATTGTCGAAGGCGGGGTCTACTCAGAACTGGTCAACATCTGTGCGACCGATGATACGGACTCGGCCCTGCGATACTCCCAACTGCAAACGCAGGGGCTGGAACAGGCGCTGCAAGTTAGTCCGGCAGATACCAATCTTCAGCTTGAATTGGGTACAGCCTATAGCCAACAAGCCAAGGTGTGGAATAATCGCTATGAATTGAGCAAGGCAGTGGACCAATACCGCCGTGCCGTGGCGCTTCGCGAGGACGCCTTGAAGAACAATCCCTCCGACGTCCTGACCCGCCGGAGCTTGATGATCACCTATGGCAACCTCGGAGGGACCCTGGGGAGCCCCCTCTATGCGAACCTTAATGATACGGCGGGAGCGCGGGAATATTACGGAAAGGCCCTCGCCATCGCCCGCGATCTGGCCAAGGCGGATAGCAACGACCAGCTTGCGCAATACGATCTTGCCAATGCCCTGATGTTCCGTTCCACACTAAACCTCCCCAGGGATGAGTGGGCAGAATCCCTGGCGAATCTTCAAGAGGCGGATGGAATTTTGCAAAAACTCCTGGCCGTTGACCCGCGTTCAACGTCAAAGCTGCGGACACTGGCGGTGGCCGAAGAATTTGAAGGCAGGCGCCTGGATAGCCTGGGCAGGAGCGACGAAGCGATTGCCAAAGGCCGCGAGTCCCTTGCCGCGGCAGAGGCGCTCCATGCCCACAAACCCACTGACCTTTCTGCCGCCTCACAGGTCTTGGAGAGCGAAATGGGCCTCGCAGAGAGCCTTGCCCATCACGGCGACAAATCGACAGCCCTGGAAATGGCCCGAAAGGCAATTGAGGGGGCAGCGCATTATCCCGCACCCGAAACCCAGCACGATCGTGTGGTTAAGTACATCGCCCTGACAAACCAGGGCCTTGCCGCAGTGGAGATGGCTCTTGGGGACTACAGCGAGGGCCATGCTGCCGCCCAGCGCGCGGTTGAGGGATGGGTGCAATTAACCGCCGCGGGAAGCCACCGGGTGGACCCCGTCAAGGTCGCAGAGGCACAAGCCCTGCTGAAAGATTGCGACGCTCATCTGCATTAATATGGTCCGTCTGAAAAGGCTCTACAATGTGCACGCAGGGCTGGTTCTAAAGCGGTATTGATATTCCGGGATCGTCGCCAATCGAAGGAGAGTTTGTGTCGGGCAATAACTGGGACCGAATCCAGGAGATCTTCTTTGAGGCGGCGGACCTGCCGGTTGCTGAGCGTGACGCGTTTCTGGCGCGCGCCTGCGACGGAGACGCTGGGTTGCGTTCCGAGGTTGAATCCCTGTTAAAAGCTGACGCCCTCAGCGGCTCGGCCATTGCCGCCGCCATCGGGTCCGAAGCCAGTGCGCTGTTCATGGATGATGCGCCCCTCTCCGGCACGCGCATGGGGCCATACCGCCTGCTGAAAGAGATTGGGCGCGGCGGGATGGGTTCAGTCTACGTCGGTGAGCGCGACGATGAGCACTTCCGCAAGCTGGTGGCCATTAAAGTGGTCAAACGCGGCATGGACAGCGCGGAAGTCCTGGCGCGCTTTCGCCATGAGCGCCAGATTCTCGCCGGCCTTGAACACCCCTACATCGCCCGCCTCATCGATGGCGGCACCACTCCCGATGGGCGCCCGTTCTTCGTTCTCGAGTACGTGCAGGGGCAACCGATTGACTCCTACTGCCGCGCTAACAATCTGAACGTCGATGCAAGATTGCGCCTTTTCCTGAAAGTCTGCGAGGCCGTCGCTTACGCCCACCGTTCGCTCGTCGTGCATCGCGACCTTAAACCCAGCAATATCTTTGTGAATGCCGAGGGCATTCCCAAACTTCTCGATTTCGGCGTGGCCAAGCTGCTCGATCCGGGCAATGATCCCGGGCTCACGGCCACCTCCGCCGCCATGGGCCCGCTCACGCCGGAATATGCCAGCCCGGAACAGATTCACGGCTTACCCATCACCACAGCGGCGGACGTTTATGCCCTGGGCGCCATTCTTTTTGAGCTGCTGACCGGAACCCGAGCCCAGCGCATCGAAACCCGCACTCCCGCGGAGATCGAGCGCGTGGTGTGCCAGACCGATACTCCGCGCCCCAGCACCGTTGCCCGGGCGGCCGGCAAACTCCGAATCGACAGCGACCTTGACAACATCGTGCTGATGGCGATGCGCAAGGAGCCCGAGCGCCGCTATGGGTCGGTCACCCGCTTTGCCGAAGACATTGAGCGCTACCTCAGCGGCAGGCCGGTAATGGCGCGGCAGGATTCGTTCGTCTATCGCGCCAGAAAATTCCTGGTTCGCAATAGTCTGGCCGTGGGGGCAGGAATCCTGATCTTCCTCAGCCTGCTGGGGGGGATCATCCTTGCCGAGATGCAGGCGCACCGGGCCGAGCGCGAACGCCAAATCGCCGAAGTGCAGCGGCAGTCCGCCGAACGAGAGCGCGCACGCGCCGAAGCGCAGAAGCAACTGGCGGAACAGGAACGGGCCCGCGCCGAATCCCAGCGGCAAATTGCTGAGCGCGAACGAACCCGGGCCGAAGCTGAAACGCAGGTGGCAAGGACGGAGCAGGAACGCTCCCGGCGTCGCCTGGCCCAGATGCTGCAACTGGCCAACAGTTCCCTGTTCGACGTGCACGCCGCCATCGAAACCCTTCCCGGCTCAACCGAGGCCCGGCGGCAGATCGTTACCACCACCCTAAAGTTTCTGGAAAACCTCTCCAAGGATGCCGGCCAGGACGACGATCTGCGGTTTGTATTGAGCGCTTCCTACTTCAAAGTAGCAAACGTCCTGGGTTATCCCTTACAGCCGAATCTGGGCGATACCAAGGGGGCACTGGCAAATTACGAAAAATCCGCCGCATTCATTGAGCCCCTGCTGGCGAAGAATCCGGATCGCGCGGAGTATGTAATGCAGTGGGTTCAAAACAGGGTAAATTGGGCAACCCTGCTTTCTCAAACGGGCGAGGTGCCACGGGCACTTGAGATGCTGCGCGCCACGCTTCCCCAGGCGCACCGGCTTCCGGAGCTTTGCCCCCATGAATCCCAATGCTATGTAACCGAGGGCTCTGTTTACTCAGTACTGGTAAACACCCTCTCGACCGTCAAACCAGACGAAGCCCTGAATTACGCACAACTGCAGACGAAATCCCTTGAAGAAGCATTGAAGGTATTCCCGAACAACACCAATATTCAGCTTGAACTCGGCACTTCCTATAGTCAGTTGGCGAGAGTATTGAGCATTCGCAACGAGGTGCCCGAAGCTGTAGCGGAATACCGGCACGCGGTGGCAATGAGGGAATCCGCAATGGCGCGCAATCCCTCTGATGTCCTAGTCAGGCGGAGCCTGATGATTACCTACGGCAACCTGGGCGCAGCCTTGGGGAACCCGCTCTTCCCCAACCTGGGCGATACCGCTGGAGCGCGTGAATACTACGGGAAAGCGCTTGTCATCGCACGTGATCTGGCCAAGGCGGATCCCAATGATCAGCTTGCGCAATATGACCTTGCCAGCGCCCTGGAGTACGGGTCGACTTTGGACCTGCCCAGGGAAGAATGGGCGGCATCCCTGGCGAACCTTCAGGAAGCGGACAGGATTCTCCATAAACTTCTAGCCGCTGACCCGCGCTCAACTGCCAAACTACGGGCCCTAACCGTTGCCGAGGAATATGAAGGACGACGGCTGGATGGCTTGGGCAAAACTGAGGAAGCCGTGGTCAAAGCCCGTGAGTCGCTCGCTGACGCTGAGGCGTTGCGAGCCAGGAATCCCGCCGATCTGAGTCCGGCCACACAAGCGTTGATCAGCGAAATCAGCCTCGGAGTGATCCTTGCCCACCATGGGGACCAAACCGAGGCCATGGAGACGGAGCGGAAGGCGATTAGTATGGCGGAGCGTTATCCCGCCCCTGCCAATGAGCCGGATCGCGTGACTCGTTCGATCGCCATGGCGTACGAGGGGCTGGCAACAGTTGAGATGATCCTGGGGGACTACCGCAAGGGTCAGGCTGATGCACAGCGCTCCATAGACGCATGGCGGCAGCTCTCTGCCTCGGGAAGCCGTCGCTTTGAGCAGGCAAAGTTGACCTCAGCGGAAACCATCCTTAAGGCGTGTACGGCCCACCTCGCAAAATAAATTTTCACATTCGCGCAAAATTTCCAAGAAATTTCCGCCTTAATAGATAGAACACCCCAGGTAGAGGCTGGATCGTTGGAGCCGAAGGGATGCCGGACCCGCTATGCGGATCCTGTATCCCTTCCCTCGATTTTGCATCGAGGACAATTGGCCAACCTCGCGCTTGGACCACTTGCCGCAAATTCACGGAATCCATAGGCACCTTCCCTATGCGTCCAGGGACGATTTGGCGCTATCGCCCTTGATTAATACTCTGGCAACAGCATTACGAGCACCCGTGGGTGAGAGCTTTGAATCCCGCGGAAAGCTAAAGGAAATCCTCTGTGAAACAACCTTGAAAGCGCAGTGGATCATCCGCGTCGCGCTCAGGGAATCTTGATTAAAACTTAAGGAGATCAAATGAAAAGGAACTGGTTTGATAGCAAAATGAAGAGGGTGGGCGCCGGGGTCGGCACCGTGGCGTTTTTGTTCGCAATCGGAGCTTTAATTCCAGGCGCCATAAAGGCGGGGCCACCGGCGCCAGAATCCCTGCCGGTTAAGGTGGTGAACACCCCCCTGCCGGTCTCGGGAAACGTTGCAGTTACCGGTACGGTCGGAATTAGCGGTACGCCGAACGTAAATGTCGGCACCCCAACGGTGAACCTTGCGAACGGCAGCACCGTGGGTCTGACGGCTGGCACGACGGTGGGCATTGCGAGCGGCAGCACAGTAGGTCTTGCGGCTGGCACGACAGTGGGCATTACGAACGGCACTGGCGTGAGCATCAACAACACCACGGCCAATCCTGTGATCACCCAGGACGTGGATAGCCCCGGCCGCAACCCCTATTACCAGACCGTCAGCTGCTACAACGCCGGTTCAAACCAATGCACGGCGCAATTTCCCGCCGTGCCCGCAAACACGCGGCTGGTGGTGCAATATATCAATTCGAGCATCGATACCCCGACCCCCCTCATCACCGGCGAGTTCGATGCGGGCAACGCGATTTTCCTGCCCATCCTGTTCACCTTGCAGGGTAATGATCCCACGGGCAATAAAGTCTATATCGCGAGCCAGCCTATGCTTTATTACTTCGAGGCCGGGCAAACACCTTACTTCGTCATGAATGCTCAGGCGGGCGGGTTTGAATTCATGAGCGGCCAGGTTACCCTTACCGGGTATCTTGTAAACCTCTTGCAGTAGGAATACTTAACAACTGGGGTGGCTTGCCGCTGCATACTCGGGCGCTGGCCACCCCGAAACGCCCATCGAATCGGTTGTAGCATCCAGGCGGCAGCTCAAAGCGCTGGTTGAGTTCATCAAGTTGCCGGGCCAAGGTCTCCCCCCCTGACACCTTTCCCTCCACTTTCGAGGCGGAACGGAATGGTTCCCCCTTGGGGATCCACTCTGCGGAATTTTCATCCCTGGTATCGATAACCCTCTGAACTGGCAACCGGCCTCAGTGCAAGTCGCAAGGGTGCAGGTTGGCCGCTGGATGTATACTGGGGGTAGGGCTTGAGGTGAAATATGGAAATTCCCATTTCATAAATGGGTCCTGTCAGCGAAACCAGTTCGCGATGGAGGTGCCATGAAACGTAGCGTGCAACTTCTGCTTTGCCTGTCCGCCGGCATTCTGATTCAACCCATTTTTGTCACCCGCGCATCCGGCGACAATTGCTATTCGGACTGCGTGGTCCGTTATGAATGCTACAGCAGCCATCCCTATGCCGGTTCGAGTTGCTACGACCTTTGCCGGGAATCCTGCCGGCCCGACGGCTGGGGCGCCATCGCCTATAGCTGGAAGGACAAAATCTCGGGCTGGTCGTTTGCCTTGGGTGACAAGCACACGGCGGAGCAGGTGGCGAGGCAATATTGCGCCAATGAGCACGGTTCAAGCTGCGCCATTGAGGCCAGCTACTACAACTCGTGCGGCGCGGTGGCGGCGGACGGCGATCTTGTGGCCTGGGGAACTTCCGGCACCAAAGGGCAGGCCGAACAGCGGGCGCTCGCCGAGTGCGCAAAGATCGGCGGCAAGAGTTGCGTGGTTGAAGTTTCAGCCTGCTCAGCCCGAAGTGGGAACTCTGAAACGCGACCCGCGAGCCCGCCCCCCCCGCCAAAGGCAATAGCGTGGGGCGCCATCGCCTACAGTACGCACGATATGGGGGCAGGATGGGCGCAGGGCAAGGCCGACCGCGCCAGCGCGGAAAAAGAGGCCATGGACGTCTGCTCCCAACGTGGCAAGTCGTGCGTCCTGCGGGCCACCTTCAACAAAACTTGCGGAGCGCTGGCAGCGGACCGCGATTTTGCCGGTACGGCGACTTCCACAGACCAGCGAGAGGCATTGCAGAAAGCCATCGCCGCGTGCAAGCAGGCGGGCGGCACCAATTGCGTGCCTCACATTATGTTCTGCTCGTTTTGACGGTGCCGGCCGCGTGTACCGGTGACCTCCCTCACCCTCTGCCGGGATAGTGGGGCGAAGGCGGAAACGCTCTGCTCCGAGCTGATCTTCAAGTCGGCATCGTAGGGTACCGGTGAAAGAGGCCGTCCCTTTGGGAGCTCGCAGAGATCAAAAGGACGAAGTCTGCGCCAGCATCCAACAATCCTGCCTGGGAACAGAACCCAGCCTGCCCTGCCTTCAGCCGCTCCCCCAGTGAATTTCCAAGCTTCAGTTTCAATGAGCTATTTCGACCAAGCGCGTGAGCCGTACAGGCCTGACACGCCGAATCAGTCAGGGTATAACCAATGTACGTCGAGAGGCCGGGTCAGACCCTTCAAGGCCGCTGTTGACGTCCTTCCCGCTTGTCGGGCAAGAGGAGATTCGAATGAACAAACTTACCCTGGCTTTTCTTCTCCTTACCCTTTCTGCGTCGCTTTCATTCGGCGGCCAACTTCCCCAAGGCAGCCGCAAGACTTCTACAGAGAAAGCCTGCAGTGCGGAACTAAAAGAATGTAAAGAGAGCCTTAGTGACTTCAAGGATGCTCAGCAGTTCATGCAATTGAAAGCAACCATGCTTGCGGATTTGGACCGCATGGAAACCTCGCGCGCGACAAAGACAACGGGAGCCCCGGTGATCAGCGCGCATGCCAATCCGCCGGTAACAGGGAACGCAGCTTTCCACCGGGTCATCGTAATCCCCAATGAAATGCTGTTTGTACCCGCGTGGAGGGCAATCCAGCCCGTATCGTTGAACTTTACTGCATTGCCGGCCCACTACAGTCTCGCGCCATAAAGGCGTTGGCGTGCGCGTTTCCAGGGCTTCAAAGAGGATACGGTCTTAACCGTGTGGAAGTTCGCCATGAGGAACCCTATGAACACGGATCAACTCAAATCAAAGACCGTCACCAGTCGGGGCGTGGAATCACACCTGGTTCCTTCCGTCCCCCGGCCTCCACCCTTGAGAAAACTCCTGCTTGCCGCGGGAATAGCCTTGTTGTTGACCTTAGCGATCGGCCTGAGCATTCTGATTCCCTTTTACCTGCACTTTTCGCGAATCATCGACGCGCGTTTGGACGGAAACGTTTTTGGAAATCCTGCGGTAATTTTGGCGGCCCCCACCGCGCTCTATTGTGGCCAGTTAGCAAATTCGCAGAATACCGAGGCAATTCTTAGACGTGCTGGCTACAAAGAGGGTCAAAATGTCCAAAGCTTGGGCAGTTTTCTCCTTACCCCCAACGGACTGGAAGTCCATCCCGGCCCTGATTCCTACTTCCAAACAGGTCATTTTGTCGAGGGCCCCGCCCTGCTGCAATTCAAGGCGGATCATCTTGATTCCATCACCGATCTGGACAAGATGACTAGCGTAAAAGCCTACTTCCTTGAGCCCGAGCCCATCACCACACTTTTTGGAGCCAGCCGCGCCAAGCGTCAGTTGATTCGCTACCAGGATCTCCCCCAGTCGCTGGTTGACGCCATCCTGGCCACCGAGGACCATCGCTTCTACTCCCATCACGGAGTCGACGCCTTTCGCATGCTTGCCGCCGCGCTTGCCGATCTGCGGTCTGACAAGCGCCTTCAAGGGGGCAGCACGCTCACTATGCAGCTTGCCCGCAACCTTTTCCTCAGCCCGCGCCGCACCATTCGCCGCAAGCTTGAGGAGATCTGTTTCGCCGTCGTGCTTGAGCATCGCCTAACCAAGCAGCAAATTCTGGTTCTCTATGCCAACCAGGTCTATCTGGGCCAGCGCGATAGCTTTTCCATCAATGGCTTCGGCGAGGCGGCGGCGGTCTACTTCAACAAGGACGTCAGCGCCCTTTCGCTTCCCGAGGCGGCTTTTCTGACTGGCCTGATTCGCGGCCCCAATCTCTACCTGCCCTATCAGCACCCGGAGCGCGCCGCCGGACGCCGCAATTTTGTCCTGGCCCGGATGCATGAAACCGGTTTTATCACTGAAGCCGCGTTCAAACAGGCTTCGGTGTCTCCCCTGAAGCTTACGGAGCAGCCCGTAGAAGCGCGCCAGCAGGCCTACTTTGTGGATATGGTGAAGGCGCAATTGCTGGAACAGTTTTCCGAGGAAGATCTGATGACGAAGGGCTATCGGGTTTACTCCACGCTGGATCTCAACCTTCAGCAGGCGGCTTCAGACGGCGCGCAAGCGGGCCTGATGGAATTGGACAAGCAGATCAAGAGCAGTCGTGACCACAGCCCGAAGTCGCCGCCGGAAACTGGCCTGCCGCAGGCCGCGATGGTGGCGCTTGACCCCGCCACAGGTGACGTGAAGGCTCTTGTTGGCGGCCGCGGCTACAGTGGAAGCCAGTTGAATCATGTCCTTGCGCGACGCCAGCCTGGATCGTCCTTCAAACCCTTCGTCTATGCGGCGGCGCTCAATTCCGGAGTGGACGGTTCCCTGCCGCTGGTGACGCCCGCCACGGTTTTGGCCGATGCGCCCACGGCGTTTGGATTTTCCAACCTGTCGTACGCTCCCAAGGACTTTAAGGGGGAATACCAGGGCTCGGTGACGGTGCGCAGGGCGCTCACCTACTCGCTGAACGTGCCCGCCGTCCACCTGGCGGAGATGGTGGGATACAACAAGGTGCGCAACCTTGCCCTGCGAGCGGGCTTTAACAACCAGTTGCAGGCCACGCCCTCGATCGCCCTGGGAGCCTATGTGGCGACGCCCATGGAAGTTGCCGGCGCCTACACCATCTTCGCCAACCACGGCGAATACGCCGCCCCGCGCTGCATTGTGGCCGTCGTGGATTCGAGTGGTCAGACGGTCTGGGACAATCCCGTCACCACGCGCCATGTGCTCGATTCGCGCGTCAGCTATCTGATGGTCAGCCTGATGGAGAGCGTGATCAACAACGGCACAGGAGCGGGAGTAAGGGTGCGCGGCTTCCGCCTGCCCGCCGCGGGAAAGACCGGCACTTCGCATGACGGCTGGTTTGCCGGTTTCACCTCCAACCTGCTGGCCGTGGCCTGGGTGGGTTATGACGATGACCGCGACCTGAACATCACCGGAGCGCAATCGGCCCTACCGCTCTGGACCGAATTCATGAAGCGGAGTTCGGGATTTTCCCTTTACAGCAGCCCATTACCCTTTAATGAGCCCTACGGGATCGAAACGGCGGCAATCGACAACTTGACCAACCTGGTCGCCGCGGCCGACCCCGTCCTGACCCACAGCGAGGTCTTTATCGCCGGCACGGAGCCGTTCCCCCCGCTTCTGGGCGAACCGGGCACCGCCACCCTGGGAACGCAGACCCAACTGAATCGCCCGCCAGGGAACAGTGTATTACCTGAAGTGCTGGGCAATATTGTCCTTGTTTCCAATGCTTCCAATCCCCAGGCAGGGAAGGTCTACGTTAATACAACCGCGCTCTTCCCCGCCGACCCGAACCCGGACTCCCGTTCGCCCGGCTCCACCCCACCCCCAGCGCAGTGACGATCGTACGGGCACGCCACGGCGTGCCCCATCCCTTGCCCAATCGAGTGCTCCCAGAGTAGACCACGGAGCGCCCGAAAATCACAAATAACTCCCTTTGAATCATGCGATTGCATTGAATTTTAGATAAGTCCTTTGTTTTCATAGACTCATCCGGAGCACTTTTTTTGCCCCTTTGTTTTCAATAACTCATCCGGAGCAATCTTCATTTTTAACATTTTTTGTGTGGGTGAATTTCGGGGATAATTTGATGGTTTTGTGAGGGGTTTTGCGGGAGTGCGGTGCTGCGCCGGGCCTTCATCGCAATTCTAGCCTATACCTTTCGACCCATTTTGTCAAGAAACAGATTGTCGCACGACAAACTGTCGCAGGTAGCGTAGCGCCGCCTCACGCCCAGATTGCGTCAGTCTGCGACTTTTCGGGGGCGCTGGTGGCTGGCGCGCGAGCCCACAGCTTTTCCCTAATCCCTAACCCCTAAACCTCTGGCCGCTAACAGCTCACA
>Ga0302320_10001400_pt1 | contig 58071 bp, 44 predicted proteins | sample Bog_T0_3_FD_202130 | JGI IMG/M metagenome (GOLD analysis project Ga0302320, IMG submission 202130) | Peat permafrost microbial communities from Stordalen Mire near Abisko, Sweden - Bog_T0_3 | ecosystem: Environmental > Terrestrial > Soil > Wetlands > Peat | place: Sweden: Abisko, Stordalen Mire... | reverse complement strand
AGGACAACTCGACCCGCGTCGGTTGGTTGGTTTGGTTCTCGGGCATCTTCCCCTTCGCGCTCTCGAGATTCCAGATGGCGTACTGGTAACCCTGCTCGCACAAGAAAAGCTGGCGTTTCAGGGCGAATTCCTGTTCCACGGTGTCCCGTGACACCAGAGAATAGAAGTGGGCCTGGTTTTCTCCGGGCTTGGGGCGCAAGACGCGGCCCAGACGTTGCGCTTCTTCCTGCCGCGAGCCGAACGTGCCGGAAATCTGGATGGCCACCGCCGCGTCGGGCAGGTCCACCGAGAAGTTGGCGATCTTGGATACCACCAACTGGCGCAGGCGCCCCGCCTTAAACTCGGCGTAAATCTCATCCCGCTTTCTTTGGGGAGTGCTACCCATCAAGATGGGGATGTTCAGTTCTTCGGCCAGCTTTTGGATTTGCTCGACATACATCCCGATAATGAGCGTGGACGTATCGGCATGGCGATGGAGCAGGCGCCGCACGACCTCGAGTTTCCCGGGATTCTCGGAGGCAATGCGGAACTTCTGGCGGGCGGGAGCGACGGCGTAATCGAAACGGCGCGCCTCGGTCATCGGCAGGCGGATTTCAGTGCAGCGGGCCTTGGCGATCCAGCCTTCGGCCTCCATTTCCTTCCACGGAATATCCACCTTCTTGGGACCAATCAAGGCGAAGACATCCTCTTCCCGCCCGTCCTCGCGCACGAGGGTTGCCGTCAGGCCAAGACGCCGCCGGGCCTGCAAAGTGGCGGTGATTTGGAAGACCGGCGCCGGCAGCAGATGGACCTCGTCATAAATGATCAGACCCCAGTTGCGCTGATCGAATAATTGCAGGTGGGTGAATTCGGCGTCCTGGCTCGATCGGTGAGTCATGATCTGGTAGGTTGCCAGCGTCACCGGGCGCACTTCCTTGACAGAGCCAGAGTACTCGCCGATGGCATCGGCGGGGATGGTGGTCTTGTCGAGCAACTCCTCGATCCATTGGCGCGCGGCCGTCACGCTGGTCACCAGGATGAGCGTGGAGGACCTGACCAGGGCCATGCACCCCATGCCCACGATGGTTTTGCCGCCGCCGCAGGGCAGCACGATCACGCCGGAGCCGCCCCGCTCGGTGCCGCTGGCGTGAAAGGTCCGGGCCGCCTCCTCCTGGTAGCGGCGCAAGACAAACGGGCGGCCCGCGCGGGTGAGCAAGCGCAAATCAATGGGGAAATCCTCCCCGGTGGTGTAGCCGGCCAGGTCTTCGGCGGGAAAGCCTATCTTAATCAGCGCCTGCTTGAGCCGGCCTCGATCCGCCGGATCCACAAGGAACCGGCGGGGTTCAATACGCTCGCGCAGGAACGGGGCCACCGCCTTCTGCCGCGCGATCTCCTCCGCCAGGGGGAGATCGTTGGCCGAGAGCACCAAGCCGCGGGCATCGCGCATCATTTGCAGCCGCCCATAACGGCCGGCAAAATCGCGCACCGACACCAGAACGTGCTCCGGCACCGGGTACTTCGCCAGGCCGCCCAGCGCCTCGATGATGGCCGCAGCGTTGACGCCGGCCGCGCAGGCATTCCAGATCGAAAGCGGTGTCAGGCGATAGGTGTGAATGTGCTCGGGCGACTTCACCAGTTCGGCGAAGCGCACCAGGCGGTCGCGCGCCTCGCTGTAACGAGGATTGTCCACCTCCACCAGGATGCTGTGGTCGCTCTGGACAATCAGCGGATTGCGGGGGTCGGGTGCGAGCATGGGTCACTTTGCGGCGGTGGGTCGATGCCGTTAGCTTTCGATATCCTCCACCGCCAGTGTGTAGTTCTCTTTGAGTTTCCGCAGACACTCCTTGACTTGCGGTTCGGCCTGGGGCGGATAAGAAACCGTGAGGGCGCGCCGGTCAGCAGCCAGCACACATTTGGCATCCAAGAGGAGCTGGCAGAAGGCGGCGTGCGCTTCTCCATCCGCGAACCAGAGGGTCGTCCGGAGGCTGCGCTTGACCTTGACCGGCCTTTTGACGGGCGCGGAAGGCGGCACGGCAGTGGGCGCGATCCGGCTCCGCACATGTGCCGGGGCCGCCAAGGCGTTGTCCGCGTGACGTATTCTGAGCGGCACCTGCTCGGCTGCTTCCAGGTGCCGGTAGAGCGCCTCCGCCGAATGCACGAGCGCAAAGCTCGGCGAAATCGTCTCAACGACGAACCTGCCGACCCCGGTAGCCTCGCGCCTTCCCTCCAATACGCCGAACCCTTCATAAAGGATGAACTTCTCCGAGTGCCCGGCCCAATCGCGCAGTTCGTGCTCAACATTTTGGGGCAGCTCGCGCCCGGAGAGTGCTTTGAGTGTTTGGATGGCGTTCTCATCCGCCTGCGCCGCCTGCGCGGCGGCCACCTTCGACTTGGTCAACTTGAAGACCGTCACGATGCCCCGCTGAACCAACTCGCCCAGCGGGCGCAGTTGCGCCTCAGTCCGCGCCGGGAAGAAGAGCGACTCGACATGCACCTCGAAGTTGGGCAGCACGGTGACTTTCGGTTCGGCCACCTCCTGGCGCACGGCCCGCCGGAGCCGCTCCGTGATCCGGAAGGCTGGCAAAAGTCCCCGCGACGGTTCGATCGGCGATTCGGTTTTGCTCCGGGTATAGGCCACTTCCGTGTAGCCCAGCACCAGGGGAACGCCTTCCAAAAACCGCTCGATAAAACGTCCCTCGACCTTGGCAAAGCCTTCGGGGTCTCTTTCGGAAATTGGCTTGTCATGATTCCAATCGCCGGGTTTGCGCTCGACAAAATTGGCGTACCGGCCTTGGCGCAGGGAGTCCTTTCGGACCGCATCAGGGACTACTTTGGGAATAACGAACCACGGGTCGTGCAACCGCAGGTGATCGAGGAGCGACGCGGTGCTAAACCAAACGCCCACCGGGCACTGCGCCAGCAGTTCCAGCAGATGCCGCCTCACCTTCCAGAAGGCAATCGTGGGGACCACCCCGGTGGCGCAGCCGAACGAGGGGAAAGAATCCAGCCGTCCCAGCGTGCTGCGCGAAAAAAACTCGCTCGCGCCAACCTCGCCTGCCTTGAGGTGAATTTCCAGAATCCGCTCCTCCTGGGCCTGCAATGGCAATTGGAGGAAATTCCGATGCTGCCCCTCGTCGAATTCCATGAAGTTGTCCGGAAATGAAGGTTCCGAACTGGAATAGCCCATGTATTTGCCCTCCGTATCATAGCCGACCCATTTGAGCGCCAGGCAAACCGCATCCAGATGCTCAATCCATTTTGCATCGCCAAATTGGTCTTTTTTCGCAGCGCTGGCCGGGTCGCTCATCAACTTGAGCAGCCGTTGCTGGTGAGCCTGGGGAATCCGGTTGTCCCGATAGCCTCGTTTGATCTCATGGATTCGCACGTAGTCGGCCAACGCCTGCAAGTCCTGCCGCAGGTCCGCCGGATTGACGAACACATCCAGGTCCGTTGCCTTGACTTCTTGGAGGTTAAGGGGATTCATCGGCATGGGTGCTCTTGATGACATGGCCCGATTTCTTCATCCACGACGCGAGTTCCGGCAGCAAGCCCGTGGGAAACGCCACAAACCCGGCGTCCAGCGCCACCAATTGGCCCGGTCCGCCGAACTTTTTCTCCAGCATCACCTTCAGCCCTAAATCGCTCACGCGCGCCGCCAGCAGGTTTTCATGCAACATGACCTTGCCCCTTCGCTCCTTAAGTGTTTCCATCGTGCTGCGAAAAGCCGGATGATGCTCCCGAAGCCAGCAGACCACCGGATCAACCAGTGCCTGGTCTGGCGCATGGCTGATCCTCAACAGATTGGGCCTCGCCCACAGTTCGCCCCCGGCGGCCTCCAGGCGGGAAATCTCGCCCAGCCGCGCCAAGGCCGACAAGGGCGTATGTTCGAGGCAAATCCGGACCCGCGCGGCATCCCGCACATCCAGGAAGGCCTCGGGGGGCGAAGCTGCTTCGGCGTCGGCTTGTTGCGGCAAGCGGTAATAGCTGGCTCCTTCCTGTTCGGCCTTTTCGAGGCAAGCCCATTGGAAGCCGGCTTCGCAGACGGCCTGTGGCTCGGGTGCTTTGGCTCCCGCCAGGACCATCTTCCACAGAGACAAGACCTCGCCAGGTGCCAGCCATTCATCCTGGCGCAGCCGGGACAAGGCATAAAGGAGCAGCGGCACTGGCAACAGGGCTTTCGGCAGGGCCTTGTTGGTATAACCGACGGCAACTTCGAATCGCCGCGCCCGCCAGGCATCGAGTCGTTCCACCCGGAACGGCTGGCCGCCAAAGAGCAACTCTCCCTCGGCCAGGCGCCAGCGTCCCTCCTCGCTTCCCGCTTTGGCGCTCGAAGCGGCCGCCTCGGTCGGAATCTGCGTCACTTTCTGGCGCAACAGTTCCCGGCGATACTGTGGCGCCGCATCCATGCTCAGTTTGCTGGGCTTGAACGGGGCCGGCAACAGCGAAGCAAACACCTCCGGAAAACGAAACCGCCCCGCGCGACTCGTTTGCAGTCAATGTGCCGAACAGCAAAACGCCGCGCCGAATCAACTGCGTCTTCACCTGCTGAAAAAGCCCGTGGAACCGCTCCGTGTAACTGCCGTAAAACGAATTGCGGGGCGCCGAATCCGGGTACATTTTCCGGAAGAACTCCACGTCAACCTCGTCCTGGAAACAATTCAAAAGGTGCAGGCCGAGGGACTCCGTTTCTGAGAGCGATGCCAGCGCCGCCGCCACGCCCTGTTCCGAGAGGAAGACATGCTGCATCAACTGGGGAGAGGCAATCGTCTGCGGGTCAAACCCCCGGCTCCGCCCAATCGCCTTCAAGTCCGCCTGGCCCAACTCCAGGAACATTTCCTTGAGCATCGTTTCTTTGGTCATACCACAGCAAGCTGGCGTGGGCGGCGCGATTCGTAAATACAATTCCCCATGGTTGCTCCGCAAATCTGCACTTGCGCGCGCCCGCCAAAAACTTACATTGCACTTTCAAATGAGCGGTGGGTTTTGTTAACCCAAAAAACGCCGGGCCTTTATACTGCTCGGTCAGTGGAAAGTGAAATATGGCGGAATACGGTGAATGGAATCGCAAAGGGGCAACCCTGAGCGACGTGACGGCTCGAAAGGAATACGGAGTGAGCCAGGATTTCATTGTAAAGGGCATCCGCGCCGGCAAGCTTGAATACCGGGAGGGGTCAATCTGGGGCAACCCTTATTTGAGAATTTTGAGGAGGCAACTGGAGAAGTATATCGTTCTACAGTTTGGCTCGAGCCACTTGGCCGGGAGCAAGGCCCAAACAGAGCTGCGGAAAATCAACAGGGAGATTGCCAGCCTCAGGAAGAAGTTGGCCGCGCTTCAAGTCCGAAAGACCGAGATGGAGAAGACCATCAGCAAGTAGAGGTCGGAAGAGCTCCGCGGCGGGCTGCGAGAGTCGTCCCCAATCAGAATCGCCGTTAAGACAGATTCCGGCAGCGTGATGAACTCACTGGCGGTTTGAGCCCAATCAAGCATCGCCGTTCCTAGTGCCGGTTCAGTTGTTTACGTTTGTTCTCGGCGAGATGGAACGTGACGCGCCCCACGGTGTCCCAAATCGTGTTGCAACTCCTCGGATAGTGCCTGTAGCGCGTGTGATTTGCGCCGCCGCTGCTGTGATCACGGCACTTGCAGGTAAAACTTCAGCGCAGGGGCATCATATCGCTGCCGCAGTAGGGCATTTTGGCCGTCCCGGAGCAGCAGCAACCGACGCTGCCCGGGGCACGAAATAGGTCAACAACCTGTTTCAAAGCTCCTTTCATATAAATTTCCTTTTCAGAAGCACCTGCCAAATCCGGCAGCATCCAAAAATTCACGCTCAGGCTGCATCCCCGGAGTCACTCCAGTTGTCCAGAACCAGGACGGAGGCAGGAAGCGATGACTCTTGGCACGCAGAATGAGCCGTGGGCAGAAGTTCCTCCCAATGCCTTCTCCCATCGTAGCTGAGAACGGCAAGGCAAACAGAATTCACATGGTGATTATGCATTGCTATCGAGGCGTCTGCCCAAGCGGTGTGCTACAGGACTCGGCTTTCCTGCTGATGCGGCCGGCTATTATTTCCCCAATCTGTATCCAGCCGGTGCGGATTGGCGGTCGCACCCGCTTCTGTCTCGATTCGCAGCCATTAACGGTTTCAAATTGGCTGCTGGGAAAACTGCAATCATATTACGCAGGTTGCGTTACGCAAGTTGCGTAATTCCACACCCGGCAGGCGCGTAAAACTCCCTTTCAGCCGAGGCCAAACAGGAAGCTCTAGCCATGGTAAACCCAATCGTGGGGCGTAACGGCAAGGCTGGCCGCTGGCGAACAAATCGGAATCTGATCAAATGGTTGGAATCTCGTTGAGAAGCCAAGATTCTTCTCAATAATATGGGGTAAGCTGCAGGCCAAAGGAACCTCAAGGGGTGCTTTGCCACTGGAACTTTTGTGTGGGCTTATTTTGGCTTTTGCGGGTCCAATTCCCACCGGCGTGAGCGGGGAACAAAAAGCGCATCAACGGTCTGTGGCTGGTGTGCCTGCTCAACCTGCAAGCGCGCGCGCCAGGCTTTTTCGGCGATGAGGAGCAGCGCGTCCAGATGGGGGAGAACGCGAATTTCGTGGCGCGCCAACTGATCGGCGCGACGCCGACCATGCTCGGCCTTCGCGGCGGCAAGACGATCCTCCGTTTTCGTCCTGGCGTTCTCCTTCGAACTTCGTTTCGCGCGGGCCATCAATTCACGCTCATAATTCCCGAAATAGTCATCAATACGTTCCAATTCGCGGCGCAGGCTGTTTTCCTGCCGGGCACGCACCCGGGCCACTTCGCCAGCCACTTCGTTTTCGAGAGCCAGTTGAAGCAGTTCCTGCCATCGCGCCGGATGGAGCGCCGGCCAGATGATCTCAGGGGTGGATTCGACAGTTGCCTGGTGGAAGGCTATATCTCGTGCCAAGGCTTCGTCGGATTGCCCGCCGGGCAGTGACATCGCCAGACGAGCAAAGACCAATGCTGGTCCATCGCCTGGATTTCGCAGCGCACGACTGCGATGAGGGAAAAGTGAGAATCAGCTTCGAACGGCGCGGCCAACTGCCAGCGCCAAGTGTCGGCAAACTGAGATCGCCACAGTTTTTCGACTACTGCGGCGTCCGGCGGGCGCGAAGCGGCGTCATCCGCCAGAACGAAACGTTCGAGCGCCAAAGGCATCGGTCTCAAGGCCTCGGCCAATTGAAAGGTAAGCGGACAGCCGGGAAACACTTCGCGGGCGGCGTCGCGGGCGGATGTGGTGTCGGCGGGAGTGAAGAGCAATTCAACTTCGTGCAGGGATCCTTGGGGATTCCAAAGTGTGGCGGGGCGGCCTTCGGCGACGACTTCCAAACGATCGTGCCAGGTGCGCTCACATAACGCGCCCAGCGCGGACAAGCCTTCTTCGTAGAATTCCAGCAACTGGCCGGGATCGTGGGTCGCGCGGTTCAGTTTCATGGCAGGAACCAGTCAGTCAAAGTCCGATAAGTCATAATGATTCGTAGTCCTTCGCGAAAAGGGTTGCGTCAAGTTGCTTCACTTCGCTGTAGGCGGCGCGCGCGGCGGCCAGTTCGTCGCCCAGTCCCGCCATCGCTTCGGCCACGCGGCCTTCGCTTTCCCGCCAGCGCCGGAAAACTTCTTCGGCGAACTCATCGCTGCCGAAGCGTTCGCCCAGCACCAAACCGGTTTCGCCGACAACCAGTTCAAACAGGTTGAGTTTTTCCTGGAGAATCGCCAGCAGGTGTTCCTGCAAGGTTCCGGCTTGCACGAAATTGTAGATATGGACCGGGTGTTGCTGTCCCAGGCGGTGCAAACGTCCGATGCGCTGCTCGATCTCCATCGGATTCCACGGCAGATCGAAGTTGACGAGGCGATGGGAAAATTGCAGGTTGTGGCCCTCGGTGCCGCTGTGGGTGAGCAGCAGCGCACCCCCGCGCCTGTGAAATTCTTCCGTGATGGGCTGTCGTTCGGGCGCCGGAGTGGAGCCGTTGATGACAAAAGTCTCCACCTTGGCGCGGCGCAAAAATTCCGCCAGCGCCGCCTGCGTTTCCAGAAACTGGGTAAAAACGACCGCGCCGCCTTCGCCTTGGGCCAGAGGGGGAATCAACTCGCATTTCCGTTGCCAGCATTTTTCCAGCGGCGCCTGTTCGCGCCAGGCCGCCGGACTGCTGCCGGCGGTTTGCAGGAGCAAACGGCCCCAGAGGTTGGATTGGCTGGCGTTGAACTGGGAAAGCCGTGCGCGCAATTCGCCGTCCCATTGCTCCCAGAACGCCCGCTCGCTTTCCTCCGCTTCAAAAAGGACAGTCTCTGCCCGGCGCGACGGGAGTTTCAGGCCGGCCGTGGCGCGGGTGTTGCGGATCATGACTTGGCCAAGCAACCGGCGCAATTCCTCGGGTTCGCGTGGCTGGCGTGGTCGTTTGGGGTCGAGAAAGCGCGCGCGAAATTCCTTGGGCGACGGCAACTGCCCCGGCTGGAGCAGGGTGACGAGGTTGTAGAGTTCTTCGAGGGAATTTTGCACCGGGGTGGCGGTGAGCAGCAGCAAAAACTGGCGTGGCAGCGCATTGACCGCCTGCCAGGCCTGCGACTCGCGGTTGCGCAGATAGTGCGCCTCATCCACAATCAGAATGTCCCAATGCACCTGCCGGGCGATGTCCAGGTGGGCGGGCTGTTTAAGGGTGTGAAGGCTGGCGACAATGCCGGGGTTATCGCGCCAGAATTTTTGCGGGTCGCCGCGCGAACCTGCGTGGTTGGTGGTGACCGTGTCCAGACCGAATTTATCGGCCAACTCCTCCTCCCACTGATCCACCAGCGAAGGCACGGTCAGCACGAGAAATCGTTTCACCATGCCGCGCGTGAGCAACTCCTTGATCACGAGTCCCGCCTCAATGGTTTTGCCCAGACCCACTTCATCGGAAAGCAGGGCGCGGCCATGCAAGGGGCCCAGCACGCGCAGCGCGGTGCGAATCTGGTACTCCAGCCGCTCGATGCGGCAATGCGGCAAACAGAGCAAATTGTCCGATTGGTTTGAGACCCACCAAAGGTCCGCGCGCTCGCGGAGCAGGAAGCTGCGCAAATCTGTCAGGGGGAATGCGGTTTCTTGCAGGGCGAGCGCCGGCATTTCAAAGCGCACTGGCAGTGGAGGCATATCCCGCTGGCGCGGTGATGGCGAATCCAGGGTGGAGGATTTGAGCGTGGCCCTGGTGTCAGCAGCTTTCTTTGCCTCCAGCGCCAGGCGCGCCTCCGCCTTTCGTTGCTCCAGATGGCGCCGCCTCTCCGCGAGGCGTTCCATGTTCTCCCGCCGCCGGGCTATTTCTTCCTCGCGCTTTTGTTCCTTGCGCATCATCCTGCGCCCGTAAGTTCCAAAGTCTGCATAGGCTTCCGGGGGTATCTCCTTCATCATTCGCCCCAGCGGGGAGAACTGCAACCGCAGCGCCGCAGCCATCGCCAGGATGGTGTCCTCAATCCAGCGGTAGGCCGCTTCGTTTGGGCCAAAGGGCGACTCCTGCACCCGGACAGGTTTCTTTGTACCGGGTTGCGTTCTAATCCAAAATGCTGTGAACGTATCGCGGCGCGTGGGGAACTGTTTTAGCCAGCGTTCCATCGCTGCACGAACCGAATTGCGGTGATGGGATGAAACAGCCGCATCACGGCGGCCATTCCTGTCCATTTCCCAAGTCAACTGGTCCGCGCCCGTGCAAAGCACCCGGCCAACGGCGGCGGCCTCCACGCAACCCGGCGCAGTCCAGGCAAATTCCGCGAACCCATTGATTTGGTCGAAAGTTACACGAAGGTTGAGCAGAAAAGACGCTTGATCCCGCGCCCCGGCCAGTCCTGGCAGCGGTGGCTGTCGGCGTGTCCGGCTGGCGCGTGGCTGGCGCGGTTGGTCGGAGTCCGGCATGGCAGTCACGATTCCGCCTTTAAATGAATGATCTCAGCAAGGTCGAACACGCTCGGAAAATACTGGGAAACACATCATCAAATCAAGCTTCCGTTTTTGACGGACATGGCGGGCGTTGATCCCAAGTCGGGTGGATTGCGAGGGTGATTCAAACCAAGGGAGACCCTGTAGGGTCAGGCGGGGGCCGGGCCACGTTCTTTGGCTTCACGTCGCCGAACCCTTCCAACAGCAGCGTCGAGCCGGACATGCCCAGCTTCCCCAGTAGCCGGCTCACCGCGAAAGAGGTGCGCCCGAAGGTGCGGCGCACGTTGGATTACTCCGGGCCGTGGTTGAAGTACCACGATGCCAGGCCAGCCTCGAAGTTCACGTTTTTGAAAAGGTTATCCAGGAGCTTCCGTAGAGACTCTAGGTTGTCGCCGGAGCGGATATTACAAGAATCCACTACTTATCATAGCCAGTGAAGTCTCAATCACGATCTATGATGTGCTGATGGCATTTGCGGTTGCGTAGCCGGACGCGCGACCTCCAACAGCGGCCGTCCATCTGTGCGATTTCTGGCGTTCCACCCTCCCGCGCATCGGACTGGCTTGGAAATACCTTCAATTAGAGAAGAGCGGAGGAGTTCGTAACGTGGGATTATTGGCCGTAAGTCGGAATAATCAGGTTGCGCAGAGCGAATAATGTCTTTTTTCCAAAAAAACACACATAGAAGGCCTTACAATGGGGCATGACGAGTAGTAAGTACTATGGGTCGTGCGACGACCCGAGGTTCCGAAATAGTTATATGTCCCAGGAAGACAGGGCTGTAACTGGTTCGAGCATTGAGACTCCATTATCGTACCGGCCCCACGAGCCGGATATCATACCGAAAATGGCAGCCGTGCCACGCTGTTACTGCGCCCGCGCCAAACTCGGCGGCAGGGTGGGGCAATCGACAGAAGCCTTGCTCGCACACCTCGAACTTTCCCGCAATCCGGCCATCGAGTATAGCTCCGCCAAAATACCTAACCGGCCTGAGGGTCGTAACAACCGGCCTGCGCACAAGGTTATGCTGCAAAACAATGCCTGACATTGTTCCACCATGAATAAAAGTATACGTGAACAACCCGACCCATCAGAGGCCATGAGTGCATCCGTTGCACGCGAGCAATCTCCTGTCGCCGGTGCCCCGATCAAAAGCACGAATGGTCCCCCGAATCCTACGGCGCCAACAAAACAAGGCTCGGTGAAGCGATTTGGGGTGTGCCCGACGTGCGGCCTCACAATGACGCCGGAGGGAAGGAAGGACACACATACTGAGTTGTGGCCAAAGTGGAATTGCCGTGTGCATGGGGTTTTTGCGCAGGACGCCGTTAAACACTGCGTGCGCTATATCCCCAATCGGGAGATAATAAACCTGAAGGGAAGGGTGAGGCAGCCGGGTAAATTAACCTCAGAAATCCTCGATTTGCAGACTGACAGCCGGAATCGCGAGAAAGAGCTGCGAGAATTGATGAAGGAAAAGGTCGATTACACACCATCGCAAAAGACAAGCATGTCTGCTGACCAGTGCCGTTTTGGAGAGGACCTATTTAGAGTAATAATCAGGCATGGATTGGACGTCGAACTGGCTTTAAACACCACTACCAATTACTTCGCAAAACACAGTGTGGAGGACATGATGTTGGTGATGGACATAATGGCCGCAGGACAGGGGTGCGTGACACTCTCCGAGATGTTGGAATTCGTATGCGCATTCAAGCAGTCCGGTATTAAATGCACAGCCGCCGGGCTGGTGGGATACGCCAAAACAACGAAGTGGCCGGGTGATAAAGGTGAGAAAGTGTCCTTAATTGACGCTCTATTGAGGGTCATCGAGTTCAAAAGGAATAAGGTCTCACCGGAGCGCCTCGATCACCTCTTGGTGGCGGCTTACTACATCGCGGGACATTTTCAGCGCAACCCATTGGAATACGTGGATCCGGCCGTGTTGACTGACCATGCTGTGAAGGAATGGTGCCTTTACGATTACTCTGAAGATTTGGAAAAATGGGAAAGGGAGTGCAATAAAATTAATGCACTCAACAAAATAGCGGCGGAGAAGGGCCAGCCATTGCAGCCTTTGCCGGCCAAGCCGCAAGAAATGATCGACTACAGATACAAGCCACATCCCGACAAGAAAGGCATATTTTTCACAGTCAGGTGCGAAAGGCCCCGGCCATGGACTTATGAGCAAGCCAAGACCATGATCACCGAGGTCCGCCACTTTAAGAAAATTATGTCCTCTCCAACTCTTGATGGGGTGCCCGCGGGGTGGTGCCAACCGCCTGGACAAGACCTTTTAATGGAGGAGGGCGGCGTTTGGGGAGAGCGGAAAAAGGAGCAGATGGCACAGCGAATGCTGACGAACAGGGTGTTAACAACAGAAGAAAAACAGCGGTGTCTGGACGGGTCTCTAATCATAGACCAAGGCCGCGGAGCTGCGTCAGCTCTTTTTCAGGGGTGGGGCGGAGGGCGGAGGGAGGACATTGAAAAATATTGTGAAAAGAATTTTATCTGGCAAGACGGTCAGATAAGAATCAACGAAAACCAGAATAAAAATGATTCGCGCAAAATGGTCACCGCGCTGCTCAATTTTTATTACATGGCCTTTTTCCTCATGAAGACTAATCGGTGGAGCACGACGTTTCTCAAGGAAGGGTTCATGCCCACGACAAGGATGCGGATTCTGGCTTGGGTTGGATTCTGGGAAGAGTCTTGGGCTGATCATTTATCTTTAGCTGATCAAATGCCGTGCGAGGATTTTGCTTATGCGCCATTTGATCCCGCGCTGGATTTCCCCGACATCGGGCGCCTCGTACAGTTCTTGCGGAAGCCATCTTTTACGGGAACTCTAATCCTTCGTGGGATCCCGCCGAAGGACGTTGAGCTGATTCAAAAATGCTCCATCAACAATAAGGAGGTGCCTAAATTAATCGCCTGCCGGCTGAATGATCTGATGAATGGCCAGTCGATTTTCGATCCATCTCTTTTTCCGGACCTCGATCGGCAGCCAAGGGATCGCGCGAAGCACATGATGGAAAAGTCGAAATCAACAGGCATATCTGGCGCAAACCTAAAATGTCTGAACCGGTGGCTCTTGGAAGATATTTCGCATGGGCTCGTCTCCACCCGTCAAAACTACCCGAAGAATGGCCTGCGCCGGTCGGGCTTGACTGCGCATTTCCTGCTTTTTGAGGATGCAGACAGATCTGCGAATTATTTCAGTACCGGCAAGCGCAGCGTCGAGTTCGTTTACAAATGTTTCCAAGACAAAAAGTATTCTCGTGAACATTGGACCGTCGGTTACACGGCAATGGCCAAATCACTGGGCGAGAATCGGGAAAGGCTGCTGCCGTTTGGGCATAAATTGGATGAGTTTCGGAATTCGCATGTAATTGCCACGGAACAACGGATTGCCGATGATGCTGATGTCTTCAACCAAGCTGCCAAGGATATGCCTGTGCGCCGAAAGGGGTATAGCAGTAAGGCGCCCAAATTCACTCAAGAGGAACGACAGCAAATCGTAGATGAATACATAAGGCGGATCAAGGCGGGGGACAAAATCAATCAGGACGATTTTGCGAAGGAAAAGGGAATGGGCAAATCTACCTTAACTGACATGCTTCAAGCAGTTGGGTTCAGGCAGCAGCGTTCTGAGGAAGATATCCAGAAGCTTTTAAGAGAATTCGAACAGGCCGCGAAAGACGGGATATCGATGACGCAATTCGCGAAGAAAAGGGGCGTGCCATACAACACTCTTTACAGGTATTTAAGTGACGCTGGCAAGACCAAGGAGGTAAGGCATCGGACTCCGGAGGAAATCGCCAAGCTCCTTGACGATCTGGCAAAAAGCGGAATGTCGCAACGCGAATTTGCGGCCAAGATCGGCGTGAGTGAGTTCACTATCGCGTCCTGGAAAAAAGGCGTTCGCAACGTCGCCGAAGGTGAGAAAAATGAAGGTGTGAACCATATTCACCGGACTCCAGAGCAGATCGAATGGATGATCAAGGACTTTAAAGCCTGCAAATTGGAAGACAAGGAATTGAGCGCAAAAAAATACGCGGAACGGCGCGGCATTCCGTACAGCACGGTGCGCAAGCACTTTTCCAAAGCAGATCTGCTTCAAGAGACTAATCGGCATACGGCCCCTCAAATCATCGAGCATGTGCGCAAATTCAAAGAGCTCCGGGAAACTGATCCTGCGATAACCCGTGAGGAGTATGCCGGTAGAATCGGAGTGACCGTCCAGACGCTACACTCCTGGATGTCGGATCACTTCCAGAAATTGCTGGCTCACGGGCTCAATGCCAAGGTCTAAAGGTTAACCGTGCGTATTCCGATGAAAACATTGGGCATGATTTCGATTTTGATCGGACATCGTTCCCATTCAATTGGCCAGGTAAAAACGCTCTTCGATTGGAAACCTCAAGTAATCGTCACACCAGGCACCCTATACTCCGATAGCTGCCCAGGAAGACGTCCATTTTTATGGGCCCAGATGCTTGGCGGCCTTGTCCAGAGGCGACGCCGACGAGCGAAGTTTCGCCCTGTGCAGAGATTGAACAATAGGTGCGGCGGAAGGGTGTCACGCTCCACTTGTTCTGGCAAGAATACCGCCAGGCACATCCCCAGCGGTTTCAATCCAGACGGTTGTGCGAGCTGGGGTGACGTTGAGGCCGGAGAACAGGGCCAAGCCCCCGTCGGCCACCAGGGACATGACATGACTTTTGCGCTCCAGCGACCAGAGTTTGAGGGCCAGGCAGGCGCGCAAGGCATGGGCCGGGGGGAATCATTTTGGAACCCGGCAGGCGGGCAGCCTGGGCCAGAGTCTCCACCGGCAGGCGGGCCAGATGGGGCAAGAACAAGAACAAGCCTCCGCAAGTGGTGAAGAACTGGCGCGGGGCCAGCGAGAGTGCGCGCACATCGGCCACCGCTTCGACGGTCGGGCGCGCGCACTGGGGCCGTTCCTCATCCAGGCGGCGGGGCAAGGCGGCGAAGCCCTCTGCCTTGAGCACCTCGCGCACCGCCGTCGGACCCCGTCGAAACCGCCGCCATGTGCGGACAGAAGCCGGGGACAAGCCACGCGACGCCGGCAAAAACTCAACCGCTCTTGCCGCCGGTGTTAGGCGAATTGCTCTCCGTGGAAATCCAGGCTGGTGCCGGCAGCAAAACCTACGTGGCGGCGTTTGCGGTTATGACGCCGAAGCAATCGCTGCCAAACAAAAGGGTATGAATAGTAATGAGCAGGAGCAGGCGCCGCTAACCCAAGTTCCACGGGCCACGCCCGCTTTTACAGCCTCGGCTGGCACACCCAGCCCGCTTTCAGAGATGGATCAATTGGTACGAGGTGAACGGATCCTGGAAATGTTTTGGCCGGAAACCGCCAGCCGACCCAGCATGGCGTGGCTCCGCAAGCAGGTCAAGGCTAGGCAGATCCCTTTTGTCAAACGCGGACGGCGAGTGTGGTACATACCGAAAACGGTAAAGGCTTGGTTTGACCTAAAAGAAACCAAGCCTCTGCTGATGCTGCAGCACGAACACGACCAATAGGGTTGCGGATTCCGATGAATTCTACTCCCCTTGAGCGTCTTCGGTCCGGGAGAAGTTGGAGCAGTTCAGAAGCATGTCCGGTTGGCGATGAGTCGGCATGCACGGGACGCGGTAAAAAGGTTCTCCTCGCATGTAGAATCCATGTGACCTTGGCCCCCAGGATGGGGTACTCGATAGGCTGAGCCTGTAGAAGTAGAAGCTTCTCTTTCACCTGATTCTCCTCGATTTGGCATAGAGCACAAGAGAAACATTCAGTTATTTTTCATTTTCAAAAGTCAGATTTGTAAGTTCGCTAAACTCAAAGGCAATTTCTGAGTACAAAAAGCTTGTTTTACGAGGGAAAACGCCCGATTGTAAGCCATTGGTTTTCAGTTTTCAATTATCCCGAGCTGTTCGACGGGGTCTACGTGGGACATATGGTTTCTCTGGTCAGCTCAACCCCCGTAAAATCAGCCATATATGCATCTAGCCTCTATAATACACAACCGATCGTGGCTTGATTCTTCACTTTAGTTCACTTTACTGGATGTTCAGAGCACGGTTTATTCAGTTTTTTTCAGTTTTGGGAGCGCCCTAATCAAGCGGTCGTCCACACTAACTGAAAGGAAGTGGGCGAACTCTGTTGGTAAGGGACAGCCAATAACCTGGACATTTTGGCTCCAAGGGCCGCTTTCGCGTCTACAGCACCGACAGCAACCACGACCAGCCCGTCGCCCCCAACCGCCTGCCGGACCTGCCCGCTCCCAGCGCCCCCCAACCAATTCTAGCTGCCGTGTGGCTAATGGCTGGTTAATTCGTGGTAACGGGTGGTGTAGTTGCGGATTATTCCGTGGGTGGTGGCGATTTGGTTCGTAGGCCGGTCAGGCCCAGGCCTGACTGGGCTACGGAATGCCCGACGGATTAGAAGGGTAGTTGTTGTTCGTGATAGTCTGGCCGCCTGTGAGCGCGTAATCTTGGGGAACGCCGGGCTCGTTTCATCGCCAAAACCAAGACCAACAAAGCCTGGTCCAGATGAAGATCGTAAAGCTGCGGCGCCTGGCGATGGCGAACGAGCCGGTGATTGACCCAACTAAAGCTGGGCGAGATTTGACGCTGCCGATCCGCCCGGAGCAGATGTTTGCAAATCATAACCCGATGGCCTTTCCGTGGGTCTGTTGAGGCCCAGAATATTGCGTCCCTGTTCTACGATCCGGCGGGCGGTGGCGGCGATTCCTCTTGTAACGTAGCGCCTGTGAACCAGCCCGATCGCTCCAAAGACAGCATAAGCGCACCGGCTTTGGCCGTCCGACCCACAACATCGACGGGGATTACGAGAACCCACCACCAGCGACATTTGCGATTGGTTGATATTCCCTGGTAAGTGCGATGCGGTTCCGGGGGCGGCACCGAGTGGGAAATGCAAGGGGGGTACCCCATTCACCCTCTTCATGGACATCCGCCGCACATCCCCCCTCCAGGCTCAAAAACAACCCCTCTAGTACGTCACAGGACGCGGTACATGGCCCCAGGTGGACTCAATACACCCCGGGGAGCGCCACGGCCGCGGGGACTGTGACAGCCCAGCATATCGCGGGACAACGCACGAAATAAAGAGACCTACAATGTGACTGGAAATGAGTGAAACTGACAAAGATAGGGGAGAAGGGCTGCTGACGGTGCCAGAGCTGGCGGACCGGTGCCAGGCATCCCAGGATTGGGTCTATGATCAGGTCAATTGCCGAAAAATGCCCTGTATCCGCATCAATGCCCGGATGTGGCGGTTTCATTGGCCGACGGTGCTGGCGTGGCTTCAAAAGCAGCGGTAGCCCCCTCTGCTTCCAGCTTCGCCTTGATTTCTGCCTTTCGCTTTGCATCCGCCTTTTCCCCAGCCTCCCGCAGCACTTTTTTCCAATCCCGGCTTTTACGGTACTCCTCCACCATGGCTGGCGTAATCATCCAGTGCTCCAGGGATACTGCTTCGGGGGTTTTCAGATCGGCGTAAGATTTGAGAAGCTCCCGGACGCTGTTCCCCAGGTCCCGTATTACGTCGTAATCATTTTTGTAAACTGCGCGGAGGTGGGTGGCGCAATTCTTCCGCAGGCTGTCCCGGAACCATTCGTCCAGGCCGATAAGTTCGCAAATCACGCGCTTCACTTTAAACTCATTTTTCGGAGGCAGCGGACATTCCAATTTCCTGGCCAGTTTCAGCCATTCGATCGCGCATGGCTGGAGTGTGATTACCCGCTCGTCGCCGGTTTTGGCCACGTCCACGCTGACGTCAATCTGCCCAGTTTCCAGGTTTATGTTGTGCCAATCAAACCAGCGTTCCCTGGGCAGTTTCTTTTCCTTCGGCTTTTCGCTCGTGATCTCTTCGGGCCGCATGCAGCCAAAGAAACCCAAAACTAGCGGCAGCAGGCCATCCTGCGTCTTTTTGTTTTCCAGAGCGGCTGCCATGAGGTTGCGGGTTGTCTCGTTGGGGTAAATCTTCTTGATGCGGCTGGGCTTGTCGATTGGCTCCAGTTTGTCAACAATGTTGACGCTGGCCCAATCCAACGTCACGGCGACCTCCCACAATCCGTGGAACAGCGACATCCAGGTCCGCTTGGTGGAGAGCCCCCAGGGCTTGCCAAAATCCTTACCCGGTTTTTGGATGGTCTGAGCGTGCAGCCATGTATCCAGCTGTTTGACGGGAAATTCGTGGATTGGGCGTCGCTCTTGACCTGCGGCAAACTTCATCAGGTCTTGGCCGGCGTGATAAACATACTTTGCGGATTTGCCAGAATTGAGCTTTCTGCGTTTCCACTCGGTGACGACATCCTCGTACGGCATCGGGGTTTTGCTTGACTGTGCAGCCTGTTCCGTTTTCGCTTTTTTCCGTTCCTCCCAAACCTGGGTGATCGTCTCGCCAGCGTCCTTGATTTCGGTGCAGACCAGCTCAATTGCGCGGCGCTCGGCTGGCTCCAGGCGGGCCCACCATTCCCCGGCCCGCTTCACCTCTTTTTCGTATTTGTCACACGCAGCTTTGGCGTCCTTCTCTCCTGATTTCCCCGAAAACACCTCGCGTTTTCGCTTGCCTTCGTAGGGTGGATACTCAACTTGAAACGCTTTTTTTCCGTTTTTAACGATCTCTTTTGGGACCAGCATGGTGCGATCTTGCGTTTTCGACCCTTAGATGTCAACTTTCTTCCGAATTAGCGCCAAAAAGCGCCAAGGTTAGCGCCAAAAAGCGCCGTTTAAAACACCCAGAAACCCCAATCAAACCCAACAGCTCCCAACTCCAGCAGTTTTGGACAATTATTGCAACACCTTGATTCTGCGACATTTCCCTCGGTTTAAGATGGTCGGGGCGGTGAGATTTGAACTCACGACCTTCTGAACCCCATTCAGACGCGCTACCAAGCTACGCTACGCCCCGGCCTTTTCTACAGGGCGGCATTTTACGGCGGCCCAATTCCGATTTCAATATCTTTTGCATGATTTTTGTTTCGCTGTTGGGATGTTGCATTCGCGCGCGGTCTCCTGGATGTGGGCTTGTCTGGATTGCGGGTTATCCGCCGGCGGAGATTTTCACCACTTCGAGCCGGTCGCCCGCAGCGAGGCGGCGGCGGCTGAATTCGGAGGGGGCGACGGCCTGGCCGTTATGCTCCACGACAACGCTGCGGGGCGGGAGCTTGTTGTCAATAAGAAATTCTTCGATGGAGCACGGGAGGGGGGCGGCGACTTCCCGGCCGTTGGCAATGACAAATTCGCGGCTCATTTAAGTGACGGTGATGAGGCTGACTTCCGGCGGGCAGTTGAATCTGAAGCCATGCACGTTGCCGATGCCGGGGGTGATGTGAATCCAGCGGTTGTCATAAGAATACAATCCCGCGATGAAGCGTTTGTCGCGCACCGGCGCCCACGGGGAGCCGATCAAGGGGAGGACGACCTGCCCGCCGTGGGTGTGGCCGCAGAGGAGCAAATCCCACGAATGGTTCTTCAGAATGTCCTTGGTGTCGGGATTGTGGGAGAGGACGATGCGCGGCACGGAGGGCGCGGCTTCCTCCCGCGGGAAAGCGGCGCGCGGATTGAAGTTGCCGGACCAGGGATCAGCCACGCCGGAGACATTGACGTCGCGGCCTTCGAGTCGCACGCTTGCGGAGCGGTTTTCGAGCAAATGGATGCCGCTGTGTTCCAGCAGGAGGCGCACGCTTTGCGTGGATTCATATCCGCGATGAATTCCCGCCCATGCGCCGCCGTCGTGATTGCCGAGGCAGGCAAAGGCCGGGGCCGCCGCCGGCAGTTTTGCCAGCACCCGCGCATAGGCATCGAAGGCATCGTATTTGTCGGTGACAAAATCGCCTGTGAGGCAAATCAGGTCGGGTTTCAATTGCAGCCCAAGCCTGACGGCTTCGTCAATGAAGTCCAGGCTGACGGCCCAGGAGGCGTGGAGGTCGGACAGGTGCAGGATTTTGAACGGAACCTCCGGGTTGGGGACGCGGGCACGGCATTCGTGGCGTCCGATGACCAGTCGGAACGGTTCCATCAGCCCCGAGTACCCCGCCAGGCCAAAGGCGCCCGCGCCGGCGCAGGCCAGAAATCTTCGTCTGTTGATCATCGGCTTTGTCATTCTGTCAATGCGGCGTCCCAATCTTTCCAGACGGGTTCGTAGCCGAGTTGCCGGACGCGGGAGGCGACTTCTTCCGGGGGACGGTCGTCGGCGATTTGAAACTGGCCGGTGGCGTTGGTGTGGCCGGGGGGGGCGGCCCATTCGCTGGAGTCGGCCGCCAGTGGCACGATGCGCCCGTGCTCGGTGTGATGAGTATTGCCGCGGCCCGCGCCGGTGTAACCGCCCGGCTCGGTGTGGCTTCCAGCGCTAATGAGGGTAACCCCCAGCGGAATCAGGCCGTCGCGCAGCCGCGGGGATTCGCGGGTGGAGAGCACCATGCCAGCGTCGGGCAGGAGGAGGCGGAAGGCGCAAAGCAAGCGCGCCAGATCGCGGTCCTCGATGTGGGACAGAGGCTGGAATTCGCCCGCGCATGGGCGCAGGCGCGGCAGGGAGATGGTTAATTGCGCCTTCCAGCAATGGCGCAATAAATAGAGGGCATGAGCCGCCACGGCGAGGCTCTCGCGTCTCCAATCGCCCAATCCGAGCAAGGCACCGATGCCCAGGCGGCGGAATCCGCCGGCGTAAGCGCGTTCGGGGGTTTCGAGGCGCCAGTTGAAATCGCGTTTTGGCCCGGCGGTGTGCATTTTTGCGTAAATCGCGCGGTCATAGGTTTCCTGATAGACGACCAGACCTTCCGCGCCGGCCGCCGCCAAGGCGCGGTATTGGGCAATGTCCATCGGGCCAAGCTCCAGCGAGATGCCAGGCACTTCGTCATGCAGCGCGCGGATGCATTCGACCAGGTAGGAGTCGGAGATGAATTTGGGATGTTCCCCGGCGACGAGGAGGACGTTGCGGAAACCCTGAGCGCGCAGAGCGCGGGCTTCCTCGAGGACTTCGGGGACGGTGAGGGTGACGCGCAGGATGGGGTTGTCGCGTGAGAAACCGCAATACTGGCAGTTGTTGACGCACTCGTTGGAGAGGTAAAGGGGGGCGAAAAAGCGGATGACCCTGCCGAAACGCCGGCGGGTGAGGGCCTGGGAGCGGCGGCTTATCGGCTCCAACAGGCCGTCCGCTGCCGGGGAGATGAGGCGGGCGAAATCGCGCAGCGACAGCCGGGGTTTGCCCAGGCTGTCGGCTACCTCGGCCGGGGAAGTGGCTTGGGACTCGGCCACCAAGGCGTCCAGCGGCAAAGCGTCAAATTCGGGAACGAAACTCATGGTATTGAGATTAGCAGAAGGGCGGGGAAATACAAATTGGGATTGGAATTGGAGTGATGGAGAGCTGGAGTGATGGGCGGTCGGGATAAAATGGCACGAGTAGGCACGATTGGGCACGATTGGCCTGGATTGACTGGTGGAGTGATGGAGTGACGGGTGGCTAAATTTGACCACATGGCCGTCGACCCGGCACACCAACAATCCGTTGGGTTCGGCGTGGGAAAGGGGCTTGTTTTCAGTTCAGAATTCATCGTCTCAAATGCCGCCCTGCCGTGGCGTGAGGGGGCGGGAAGTGGAATTAAGTGGAATTAAGTGGAACTGAGTGGAATCAACTGGAATTGCGGATTTCGGATTTCGGATTTCGGATTTCTGCCTATAGTGGTGCCCGCGGCAGAGACAAACCACCATTGGTTGTGCATTTGGCCGGGGAAACCACAATATATCGAGGCGGCGGCTGGAACCCCGGCCCGAAGGTAACGATTGGGAAACGCTTTGACTGGCTTTGACTGGCTTTGACTGGGCTTGACTGAGATTGCGGATTGCGGATTGCGGATTGCGGATTTGATGGACGCTGGTGGACGATGTGGACTGAGTAGGAGGCTGGGATTGGATCGCGTCGAGGCACGAAATGGCTTGATTAGGCTTGATTAGGCTTGATTGAGGGGGTGGATGGAGTGTTGGGGTAATGGGTTCTATTTGCGGATTTGTCACGAAAGCCGATACGCTCCAACACTCGGTCGGGTGCTTGGAATCTATTTGGCGGCGGTCGCAGGCCGCTGCTACAAGGGCTATTCCAACTTCACTATTCTTCATGGCGCGATTGTAGCACGGTTTTGAAAAAGGTGTCTCCGTACGGTACGGACGATTTTTTGGTCGAAAAAGGAGGTTCGGAGCTTGCGTAAACCGTTGTGAATACGCGAGTTAGATGGGGTGGGTACAGATTTTACACATGTACAAATTTGAAAATAGTTTGGCTTGAAGGGCGGTTTGGCTGCCAAATGACAAAAAGTGTAAAGTTATGGTTTGACCCCCAGCTTGACCCCCAGCGTGACCCCCCAGCGCAGTTCAGGTCTTATTTGTCACGCAGCTTGATGGGGCCGAGGTGCCATTGGATGCGCCAGAGGTCTTTGCCGTCCGGATAGTGATCCAATTGGAAGAGTTCCAGGGTGGCCGTCGCCTCCTGACCGGGAACGTAGCCGCCCAATGGGTTGAGTGTGTGTTCCTTCATTGTTGGCTCCAGTTGAAAGCCGCCGCCGCCCGCGGAGGGGTCAAATATCTTGCCGTCCAGGGCAACGGGATAGCGGTAACTGACGTAGGTGTCGAATGGATAACTGAAGCTCAGAACCATCGTAAGCTGGTGCTGATCGGTGTGGCCGGCGGGTTCCGCCAGGTCCTTCGAGGTGAAAGCAACCTTGACAAAGGTTTCGAACATGGCCTTTTTGGCCTCGTTGCTTAAATGATTGTTCTTCCAGAGGGCCGCGATGGCCGACTTGGCCGCCTCCGCGGTTTTCTGGTCGGTGGCGGCTTTGACGAGGGGGAGTTGGTTGGTTCCAGAAGTGAAGGTCCACCATTGGAGGAGCAAGCGCCGCGCGGTCTCATCGGCGCGCGCATAGGCGTCGAACCACTTCTTTTGGTCCTGGCTGTCTTGCAAATTGTAAAGGCCCCCGGCGATTGGTGATTGTTGTTTCCACCAGGATTCCAATTGATCGCGGGACCACCCAACATTGAGCATGGTTTGAAGAGCCGGGGTCAAGAAATCGGGCGCTTGTGAGGGGTGGTAGGGAAGCCAGGAGAAATAGAAGAGAACCAGCTTGGGGTGGGCATACTGCGCAAGCACCCCCTGAAGTGAACGCATTGCATCATCCGAAATGGGCTGGACGCCGCTGCCATCCCGCTGGCGGATTTCCGCCGAGAGCGAAAGCAAGGCGTCAACGACCTGCAAATCGCGCGAATCACCCGCAGGCCCCCCCAGCGACTGCAAGGCATTGAACAATTCCGGTTCGGCAAAATGAAGCAAGGGCAAAATGCGTTTTGTGGCTTTGGACGGATTGATGCATGAAATTGCGGACATCGCGGACCGGCGAATAGGAGAAGGATATTGGGCGTCAATCAAGGATGCAATGGAATCAAAAGCATCTTGGGAAAGAGGAAGTTCGGCAGCCAAATCAAGCAGGTGGCGTTTGGCAGCAATATCGGCAGTGGCGGCGATTTCTTTGAGGATTTCCTGTTCTTCTTCCGGAATCACAGGCCGCAGAGATTGGACGATTTTTTGGTGGTTGTAATTGCCGGGATGGGCGACCAGGAACTCGTGGGCGACCAGGAACTCGAAGAGTTTTTGGACGCGTTGGGCTGAACGGGGCATGGATTGCAGGGCGGCTCGTTGCTGGCTCAACTTGACCTCTTCCCGCACGGCCGCCAGAAAGCCCTCTCGGTCGAGATGTTCATTGCGGCCCGCTTCCCTGCCGCCGTCAAACGTGGGTTTATCGAACAAATAGATGTTTGTTCCATCCATTCCTGCAAAGCCCGCGTACGACGACACTGGCTGCCAGACACCCTGTTTAGGGCTGTCAAGAAAGGCCACAACCTCGATGTTGGTGGCTGGCTGGTTTGAACCGTTTGTCATGGAGGCATGAAGATTTTGATATATGTTTGCGCCATCGGCAATGACCAGGAGATTTGTCGGTTGTTCACCCTTGAAAACTTCCTGAGCATGGATGTTGCCTTTTTCATCGAGGATTCCCCGGACGACCAGGCTGGCATCACCGACGCAGCGGTCCATTTGAAATGTGAAGATCGCGTACGTCAGAGGTTGAGCCACCGCCCACCAGGTGGTTGCGGCCAGCAGCAGAGCGGCGCATAAGAAGACAAGGTTCCTCGGCGTTTTCAGTGGAATGGAACGCGGGTTCATAAGGCGCGGGGATTCAACCCTTTCAGGGTTGATCGTCTCCAATTTTGCTTACCCAGGGTAGGTCTCTCGGAATCGGCCAACCCTGGGCTGGATGATTCAATCCCTTTGGGATTGTGGAGAGACAGCGCCCGTTGGTTCACTGAAAATGTCGAGGAACTGGAAAGAGGGAGCATCTTGGAACCACCCCCATTAGAGCCTCCTCTCCCCGGCCCTCTCCTCCACAAGTTTGTGGAGGAGAGGGAGAAGAGGCAGTTCACGGGTGCAGACTTCGTGGTCGTCGTTGCAAGATGCGCCCCGGAAACAAGGCGTTTCATATTTCGCTTGGGGGTTAATTTGTTGAGGGGGTGTCGGGGAGGGAGAAGTGGAAGGCGGAGCCTTGGCCGGGCTGGGATTGGACCCAGATTGCGCCACCGTGGCGCTCGACCATTTTTTTGCAGATGGCCAGGCCGATGCCAGTGCCGGGATAGTGGGCGCGGGTGTGCAAACGCTGGAAGATCTGGAAGATGCGGTCGAAGTACTGCGGCTCAATGCCGATGCCGTTGTCGCGGACGGTGATGACCCAGCGGTCCGGTTCGTGTTGGGCGCCGATGTGGATTTCCGGAGGGCGCTCGCTGTGGAACTTGATGGCATTGCCAATGAGGTTTTGGAAGATCTGCATGATCTGGGTCGAGTCCACGCGGAGGGATGGGAGGGGATCGCGTGTGATTTTGACCTGGGCGGTCTCGATGCTGGTTTTGAGGTTGCGCAAGGCTTCGTTGAGGATGGCATCGAGGCTGGCGGACGAGAAGGCTCCGCCATGGGTGCCGACGCGGGAGAAGGCGAGCAGGTCGGTGATGAGGCGCTCCATGCGATCCGCGCCTTCGGCGGCGCCGTTGATGTATTGGATGGCCTTGGGGTCCATGTTTTCGGGGAACCTGCGCTGGAGAAGCTTGACGTAACCGCCGACGGCGCGGAGAGGTTCCTGGAGGTCGTGGGAGGCGATGTAGGCGAATTGTTCGAGGTCGCGATTGGAGCGTTTGGCTTCTTCGGCGGTGAGCTGGAGGACATTCTGAGTTCGCTTGCGCTCGATGGCGGTGGCGACGAGGTCGGAGACGGCTTTCATGAAGGACAACTCCTCGTCGGTAAAGTCCTTCCGGTTGCGGGCGCCGAAGGAGAGGGTTCCAAGGAGACGGTCGGCGACGATGAGAGGATGACAGGCGTAGGCTTGAACGCCAAAGGATTTGAGCGGAGCGGTTTGCGGATCGGACGATTCCTGGATGTTGCCGGCGACGATGCGGGTGACGTCACGGGCGGCGCAACCGGACACGGCGACGCCGTAATCGAGCCATTCGATTTTGGCGGCTTCGGATTTGGGAATGCCGGCGCAGGCATTGAGGTGAAGGCGGTGCTGCTTGTCGTCGGCCAGGAAATTGAAGAAGACCTGGCAATCGAGGAATTCGAGGACCCTGGCACAGAGTTCCTCGACGATCTGTTGCGGTTCGTCGCTGCTGAGAAGGCGGGCGGCGGTTTCGGCGAGCAACTCGGTGCGGCGCTCGGCGTGTTTGCGGGCGGTGATATTCTGTTTGATGGCGACAAAGTGCGAGATTTCCGCGCCTTGGGAGCGCACCGGGGTGATGGTCATTTCCTCGGTGTAAAGCGAGGCGTCTTTGCGGCGGTTGACCAGTTCGCCGTGCCAGGGTTCTCCTTTGAGGATTGTGGACCACAATTGGGTGTAGAATTCGGGAGGATGTTTGCCGGACTTGAGGACGCGGGGGTTGCGGCCGACTGCCTCGGCGGAAGAGTAGCCGGTGATGCGCGTGAAGGCGGGGTTGACCCAGAGGATGCTGCCGGAGCGGTCGGTGACGGCGATGCCATTGGCGGCGGATTCGAAGGCGGTGGAGAGGAGGCGCAACTGTTGCTCGGCGCGCTTGCGCTCGGTGATGTCGCGGGAAACGCCGACCAGTCCAGTGACTCGCCCCTCCGCGTCGTAGGCGGGCGATTTGGTGGAGAGATAAATGCGAGGGCCGCCAGGGCTGGGGATGATCTCTTCGACGGCCTGCACTTGGCCGGACTCCATGATCCGGCGGTCGGTTTCGACGATGGCGCTGCCAATGGCGGGGTCGTCGTAGAAATCCGTGTCGGGCTTGCCAAGGATGGCGGACGCGGGCTTGCCGATGGCGGCCAGAGTGGCGGCGTTGGCCATGACCATGCGGCTCTCGCGGTCTTTGAGGTAGATGGGGTCGGGGGTGTTGTCGGTGATGAACCGGAGGAGGGCTTCGTTGCGGCGGAGGGCTTCCTCGGCCTGTTTGCGCTCGGTGATGTCGCGGATGATTTTGGAGGCGCCGATGATGCGGCCTTCGGGATCTCTGAGGGGCGAAATGGTCAGCGAGACCTCCAGGCTGCGGCCGTCTTTGGTCAAACGGACGGTCTCGAAGTGCTCGACGCGCTGGCCGGCTTGGAGTCGGGCCATGATGGCGGTTTCTTCGTCCTGCCGGTCCGGGGGCAGGAGCATGGTGATGGGACGGCCGATGATCTCGTCGGGGCGATAACCGAAGAGGCGCTCGGCGGCGGCATTCCAACTGGTGGTGATGCCGTCCAGGTTCTTGGAGAGGATGGCGTCGTCGGAGGACTCGACGATGGCGGCGAGTTGGGCGCTGGCCAATTGGGCGCGCTTCGGCTCGGTGATGTCGTTGAACAGGATGGCGACGCGGCGGCTTTCGGGCGGGCCGACGCGGTAAGCGGACACATCGTACCAGCGTCCCAGCGCCCTGGCTTCGTTGCTGAAGCGAGCCGGCTGGCCGGTCAGGGCGACTTTGCCGTAAATATCAAACCAATGAGGTTCATGAGCCGGGGCCAGATCGCGCATGAGTTTGCCTTTTGCGTCATGCAGCCCTGTTTGTCTTTCGAATGCGGGATTGATTTCGAGGAAGCGATAGTCCACGGGGTTGTTCCGCGGATCAAAAATCACTTCGATGATGCAGAAGCCTTCGATCATGGTGTCGAAAATGGTGCGATAGCGGGATTCGGATTCGCGTAACGCTTCTTGAGCGCGGCGCTTGGCGGTGACATCGTGGAAGACCAGCACGACACCGGTCACGGCGCCCGCGGCGTTGCGGATGGGGGCGGCGCTGTCCTCGATGGGAATCTCGCGGCCGTCGCGGGCGAGCAGGGCGGTGTGATTGGCGAGCGCCACAGACTGTTTGTCACGCAAGACGCGTGCGACGATGTCCTCGGCGGGGGCGCGGGTGTGCTGGTTGATAATGCGGAAGACGCTTTGCACTGGCTGGCCCAGGACTTCGCTTTCCGGCCAGCCGGTGAGCGATTGGGCGACCGGATTGAGGAAGGTGATATTGCCGGCGGTGTCGGTGGCGAGCACGGCGTCGCCGATGCTGGAGAGGGTCACGTGGAGCCACTGGCCCTGTTGGCGGAGGGCCTCCTTGGCTTGGAGGTGGCCGTCAATTTCCAGTTTGAGCTGGTCGTTGGAGCGCGCGAGTTCGGCGGTTCGTGCGGCTACTATGTCCTTCAAGCGGTCGCGGTGCTGGCGGACGTCGGCTTCGGCCTTTGCGCGGCGGAGATTTTCCTGTTTGAGGAAGAGGAAGATGGTGATCAGCAGGAGGAAGCTGAGGATGCTGCCGGCGAGCAGGGCCTGGAGGGTTTTGCCGGTCTGCGCGTTTCTGTCTGCGATCCGTTGTTGCAGCACCGCTTCCTCGCTCTTCTGGATATCGGCGACTTGCGTCCGGATATTGTTCATGATGGATTTGCCCTGATCGGTAGAGACAACCGCAAGTGCGGCCGGCAAGCCCTGGGAACGGCGCAATTCGATGGTTTGTTGAAGTTCAGCCTCCTTATCCCGGATGAGGTCTTCGACGCGGGTCACGCTCTGCTGGTGGTTGGTGTTCTGGATGAGTTGTTTCAGGGCGTCCAAGTTGGCCCGGACCTCCCCGAGGGCAGTCTGGTAAGGCTCCAAGTACGATTCTTGGCCGGTGAGCAAGTACCCGCGCTGGCCGGATTCTTCATCTTTCAACGACGAAAGCAAGCGGTCCAAGTCTTGAATGACCAGATGTGTGTGGGCGACTAATTGGTCAGTTTCGGCCACCGCGCGCAAGCTGCGGGCGGACTGCCAACCGGCGAACGCCAGGATGCCCAGCGAGACGACCATTCCGGCATTGAGCAGCAAACCCTGTTTGGACCGGCGGGCAGGCGGTTCGAGGTAATCGCGCAGATACTCTTGCGCCTCCCGCTCCTGCACCTGGTGCCGGGCGCGGCGGTAAAGCTCGGCGACCACGCTCAGGAAGGCGCAAGTGCCAGTGAAGAAAGCCAGGCTGATGGCGTCGGCCGGGCTGGCAATAGCAAGCGACCCGGCCGGGGGCAAAATGAAGTAATCCACCCCAATCGCCGCAGCCGCAGTGGCGAGAAGGCCCGGGCCCAGACCCCCGAGGAGGGCCGAAAGCATGACAGCAGGGTAAAACGTGATGTAAGTGGGGAGGGCGCCGCCGGCCAGACGGGCCAAGCCCGCGCGGACAAGGAAGCCGGCGGCGACCGCCAGGAGCGCGAGAACGTGGCGGGTGAGCCAATGATCCGGGAGGTTGAATCTGTCGGGTTGGCTGGATTTTAGGACTGGCATAACTGCTCGTGAAACGACCGTGCCGGCCACACAGGGGCGCCGGAAACAACGAGAACCGGTGCCAGCCAGGGTGAAATCCGGCGAGCGGGCTGGGGGGACTTTAACAAGGAGACTTGCCGGCAGTCAAAGACAATCGCGGAATAGATTAGGATTAGGATTAAGATTAAGAGGAGACGGCCTAATGAGAATTGCAGCCTCCCGCTTGTAACCCGCGCGGGGCGGCCAGCGTCATTATGCGGGAAACAAGCCTTGAGATGATTTGGCTTTGAAAACAACGGGGAATGCGGCATTCTGCTCCCGGAAAATTATATCACACTTTGAACGACATAAGAACAAACGAATCTGACGGCCCGCTGCAATCCAACCGGATGCTACCGGCGCTTTTACTCCTTTTCATCGGCAGCGGTTGCGCGGCGCTGATTTATGAAATCGTGTGGCTGCAACTTCTGCAATTAGTGATTGGGTTGACCACCCTGTCGCTGGGCGTGCTGCTGGGGGCTTATATGGGGGGCATGTGTCTGGGGAGCTGGCTGCTGCCGCGGGTGGTTTCGGCGGGGCGGCATCCGTTGCGGGTTTATGCCGTGCTGGAATTGGGGATTGGGGTCTTCGGCATATTGATTCTGAACGGGATGGGCTGGGTTTCTGGTATTTACACGGCTTTGGGCGGGAGCGGGTTTTGGGGAATCGTCGTGCGTTGCGTTGTGGCGGGGGTGTGCCTGGTGCCACCGACGTTGCTGATGGGGGCGACGTTGCCGGCGGTGTCGCGGTGGGTGAAGACGACGCCGGAAGGGGTTTCGTGGCTGGGATTCTTTTACGGCGGGAACATTGCAGGGGCGGTTTTTGGCTGTCTGTTGGCCGGGTTTTATTTGCTGCGGGTGTATGACATGGCGTACGCGACTTATATCGCCGCCGGGATCAATGCCACCGTTGCGATATTGGCGCTGATTTTGGCATCGCTGTCTCCCTTCCAACCGGCGGCGGAAGCAGCGGCGGGCAAGGCATCAAGGGAGTCGCGCCCGGGCGGGCCGGCGATGAAGGGTTATACGCAGGTGTACATTGCGATCGCGCTGTCCGGGTTGGGCGCGCTGGGGGCGGAGGTGGTTTGGACGCGGCTCCTGGCGATGACGTTTGGGGCGACGACTTATACTTTTTCGATTATTCTGGCGGTGTTTCTGCTGGGGCTGGGATTGGGGAGCAGCGTCGGCTCGATGGCGGCGCGACTGACGGCGCGACCGCGGCTGGCTTTTGGCGTTTGCCAGATGCTGCTGGTCGGCGCGGTGGCGTGGGCGGCGTGGATGATTACGGCGTCGCTGCCGTTCTGGCCGGTCAATCCGCAAACGGCGAATATGAGTCCGTGGTCGCTGTTTCAAGTGGATATGGCGCGGTGCTTCTGGGCGATATTGCCGGCGGCGCTGTTGTGGGGTGCGAGTTTTCCGCTGGCGCTGGCGGCGGCGTCGTCGCGGGGGCAGGATTCGGGGCGGCTGGTGGGAGGCGTCTATGCGGCGAATACGGTTGGGGCGATACTCGGGTCGCTGGTGTTCAGCCTGATATTGATTCCCAATCCGCATATCGGCACAAGAGGCTGCCAGGAGATTTTGATTTTGGTGTCCGCAGTGTCGGGGCTTGTGGTGCTAGGCTCGCTGCTTTGGAGCGACAAGCCGGCGGCCAGCACGGCGCAGGAACGGCCGCTCACAACGACGGGCGCGATGGCGATGACGGTCGCGCTGGCGCTGGCGTTTGTATTTGCGTGGAATGTGGGCCAGATACCATGGGGCGTGGTGGCTTACGGGCGCTTCTTTGCGACTTACGGGGACGTGTTCGAGCCGGGGATTATCAAATCGGAGGCGGAAGTGCCGCATCCAGGGTCGTCGAAGAACACGTATTGCGAATATGTGGGGGAGGGGCTGAACGGGACGGTGGCGGTGACGTTGCGGACGGACGGGGTGCGGAGTTTCCACTCGGCCGGGAAGGTGCAGGCGTCGAACGACCCTCGCGACATGCGGTTGCAGAGGATGCTGGGGCACATATCGGCGCTGGCGTTTCACAATCCGACGAACGTGCTGGTGGTGGCGTGCGGGGCGGGTGTGACGGCGGGATCGTTTATCCCGCACACCAACATCCAGCGGATTGTGATTTGCGACATCGAGCCGCTGGTGCCGCGGGATGTCACGCCCCGGTTCGGGAAGGAGAATTACAACGTGGTGGACAACAAGCGAGTGACAGTGGTGCATGATGACGGGCGGCATTTCATTCGCACGACCAAGGAAAAATTCGACATTATCACGTCGGACCCGATTGATCCGTGGGTGAAGGGGTGCGCGGCGCTGAACACGGTGGAGTATTACGAGATGTGCAAGGCGCACTTGAATCCGGGCGGCGTGATGTCGTTGTGGATACCGTTTTACGAGAGCAATACCAATACGATCAAGAGCGTGCTGGCGACGTTTTTCAAGGTGTTCCCGAAAGGAATCGTGTGGAGCAATGATGAGAATGGGACGGGTTATGACGCGGTGCTGTTCGGGCAAGTCGAGGGGACTACGTTCGACGTGGACGAGTTGCAGGCGCGATTGGACCGGCCGGAATACGCGGAAGTGAAGCAGTCGCTGGTGGACGTGGGGTTCCATAACGCGATTGATTTGCTGGCGACTTACGCGGCGCGCGCGACCGATCTGGGGGATTGGATGAAGGACGCGCAAATCAACTACGACAGCAATTTGCGGCTGCAGTATCTGGCAGGGATGTCGTTGAACACCTACGAGGAGACACAAATTCTCCGGGATATCACGAAGACTTACCAGTTCCCGACGAACCTGTTTGTCGGGGAAGGCCCCCGGCTCAACATGCTGGAGGAGCGGTTGAGGATTCGCATGCCGGCGGGGGTCGCTGCCGCTGCCGTCACCATGCCGGGCAACTGACGCCCCAGAGTGCTTAGTTAGGCGCCATTCAGACTGTCACTTTTCTTCTTCCTTTTCGCGGGAGTTGCGCGCGGAGAAGCGATCACTGGGGCGGTTTGGCGATGGGGTCTATTTGTTTGATGTCTTGCGCAAACCATGAACGCAAATTCTGGACGGACAGGGCATTGCTGCCCTTGAAGAGAATATCCACATCATTCATTGGGCGGGGAAGGGAAGGCTCGTGAGTGTAGGCGGCCTGGAGATCCGGCACGAGGCTTGCGGCGTTGGTGCCACGGGAGCCGATGGCCATCCCAGCCAGGAGCCGGACGGCTGGATGATTGTCTTTAAGGGCGGCGAGCAGGGCTGGAATGGCAACCGCGTCGTCGTTGTGCCATCTCGCCAGCGCCCGCATGGCAGCGGCCCGAACGGTGTCATCCGCATCACGCGTGAGCTTGCTGATTTGGTCCATGTGCTCTGAGGTTGGTTTTGTGCCGAACCAGAAAACCATGCAGGCATTGCGCCGCCAGACCGGGTCCGGGGAACGCAGAGCATCCGTCAAGCGAGCCAGTATTATGCGTTGACTTGCCGGCGTGTAGAGCCGGTTCAGCTCAAAGGCTGATTCGCGGACCAGATCCCCTTCGGCATCCAGCATCGGGCCGGAAAGCACGGCATCCAGCAAGGCGGGCGCGGCGTTGGTATCCAGGTATTGCAGCCCAATGGCGGCATAATAGCGGCGCACACCGGCACCGTCCCAATTCAGGTCAATAAACCGCCTGAACACGGATTCCCCCAAACGGGAAAGGGCGGAGTTTTTCGCCTGGAGTTCCTGGAATAGGAAGGGCAGGGCGTTGGTTCCGAGCGCCTGCAAGGCGGGGCCGTATTGAGAACTGTTGACCCAATGGGATAGAGGATGCCCTTGCCAGACTGGTTCCTTTGCCGCCGGGAAGAAACTTTTGAACAGGAGTGTGAGGACGAGGGCGAGAAACACCAGTCTCCAGCGGAACTTCCAGAGCGCGCGGCCAAGATTCAACGAGGCTGGCGACTCGCGGTCCCGCGGCTTTTGCATGAGGGCAGCAAAGCAGCCTTTGGGACAGGGGTCAAGTGAACTATGCGGGCCTTTCCGGGCCTATTGTGTTTCGCCGCGGGTGACGCGGAGGAAGACCTCCTCGAGGCCGAGTTCGTCTTCCCAGAGGCCGGTGAATTTGACGCCGCCTTGCACGAGGCTGACGGCCAGGATGGAGGGGTCCACAGTTTCGGGATTGGTGAAGGTGACTTTGATCTGGCCGTCCACGGCGACGGCATCGGCGACGGCGGGGATGGCTTTCAAGACGGCGATGGCGGGGGCGGGATCGCCAACGGGGTGGACCCAATAAGTGAGGCCGCCGGCCATCTGTTCGCGGACGCCTTGAACGGGGCCGCTGTAGATGAGCTTGCCCTTTTCGATGATGGCAACGCGATTGCAGAGGGTTTGGAGTTCGCTAAGGATGTGGGAGGAGATGATGATGGTCTTGCCCAGGCGCTGGAGTTCCTGAAGGATGGCCATCATTTCGATGCGGGCGCGGGGGTCGAGTCCGCTGGCCGGCTCGTCGAGGAGGAGGAGCTTGGGGTCGTGAATCAGGACGCGGGCCAGGCCGAGGCGCTGCTGCATGCCGCGGCTCAAGGCGCCGATGATGGCGCCTTTCTTCTCGCTGAGGCCGACCAGTTCGAGGACGTCGGTGACGGTTTTTTCGCGCTGGGCGGTCGGGATCTTGTAGCAGGCGCCGAAGAAATCGAGGTACTCGGTGACTTCCATGTCCTTATAGACGCCGAAGAAATCGGGCATGTAACCGATGACATGGCGGACGGCGTCGGCCTGGCTGACGACATCCCAGCCGAGGATTTTGGCGGTGCCTGAGGAGGGTGCGAGGAAGGTGGCGAGAATGCGGAGGGTGGTGGTTTTGCCCGCGCCGTTGGAGCCGATGAAGCCGAACAGATCGCCTTGGTTGATGGTGAGGTCCAGGTTGTTGAGGGCGGTGAGGCTGCCATAGAGGCGGGTGAGGCCGACGATGGCGACGGCCGGGATGGGCGGCGCGTCCGGGGAGTTTGGGGTGGGCGGGTTCAAGGGGGGAGCGGGTTTATTTGACAGAGACGACCAGCCGCAGGAGGCTGTCGCGGTGGGTTCGTTTGGCGCCAAAATGGTTGAGGGGGGCGACGGGGGAATGGCCCGGGTCCCAGGCGAGCAGGATGGCGTGGTCCGGCCCGGCGTAGCGGCTGAGGTCCAGGCTGCGGAAGGCCTCGAAATTATTCCATCCTCCCTCGGCCACGTTCATCCTGGCGAGAAAGGAGACCGCCATCGCGCCGTCGGCGACATTGGCAATGTTGACTTGATTGTTGCCAAAATTGTTGCGCCGAGTATTGACGGCATTTTGAAAATTGCCGGAGTATTGGCTGACGAAGCTGGCCAGCGGTGTGCCACCGCCGGACTGAACGGGGAAAGCAATGGTTTTGCCGCGCGGCAGCGGGGGCAGATCGTAAATGCGCTGGTCCACCACCAGGCGGGCTTGGGGCAGGTCGTGATCGGATTTGTTTTCAATTGTTGCGGTCCATCCGGCGACCTTGCGGGTGAGGGACATGGCCAGCGGGGCGGCTTCGGCGCGTTGGAGCCAGTCGCTGACAAAGAGCTGGCTGGTCCAGACCGGCACATGGGCCTCAGCGACGAAGCTGTTGTCCAATTGGACGATGGAGGCGCCGGTGGTTTCCGAGCCGCCGCCGTAGTTGCCGCCGTATTCGCCGCGCAGGGTGGCGAAAGCGAGCGGGGGATCGCCCTGCAATTGGTAATCGGCATTTACCGGGGAATAAATGGAGACGTAGGTTTCGCCGCGGAGGACGGGGCTTGGAGCGCCCGGGAGGAGGTCGGGGAGGACATCCACGACGTTGAGTTCGTTCCATTCCAATTCGCCGGCGCGGAGATGATAGCCGATCCAATAAATGAGGCCGGAAAAGGCGGCGACATATACCGGGAAAGTGATCCAGGTGAGCATCTGGCGCTTGATTTTTTTGAGGAAGTACTGGTCGAGAGGCCCGATGACGGCGAGGTAGGCGGCCAGGAGGGCCAGCAGCCAGGGGAGGGGCAGTTTGCGCACCTGCTTGCTGTCAATCATGGAGCCGAAAACGCCGTCGCTGCTCTGGCGCGCCATGTTCTGCGAATTGTCACGCGAGGTCAGCAGCGCGAGCGGGACATCGGAGAGCTTTGCCCAGAACCAGGCCCGGTTGGTCCAGGAGAGGAACGGTTCGCGCTCCGGGCTGAAGGTGAGAACGGTGATCTGGCCGCGTCCGCGCGGGGCGGTCACGGCAAGCGGGGCGGCGGCATCGCCAATCAGGATTGTGCCGTCGCGTAACGTCCCGGTGACTACCGGAAGGTTCGTGGTTTCAAAGGGGAGGTCGTCGGGGAGGCTGGATGGGGAAATGACCGCCGGTTCGGCGCCGGGATTGACGCCGCCGCGCCTGCCGGCTCCGGCTGCGGGCGGGACCGGGTTGGGGAGCATCCCGCGTCCGAAGTTGTTGGGGAGGTTCTGTTCCTGGAACCGGGTGCTGGACCAGGCACCGCGCAGCCATTGTTGCAACTGGGGATGGACATCGAGGACGCGGACATCCGTGAGGTTGCACGGCATCAACTCGGACAGCCAAGGGTTGGCGGTGATGTCGGAAACCTGCTCGACGCCGACGACCAGATGGCCGCCGTTTTGGAGCCAGGCGCGGAGGGCCGTGACTTGCGAGGCCTTTAAGTCCAGCGCCTTGGTGGAATTGAGATACAACAGATCAATGCTCTCCATGGCGAGCGGATTGTCCGGGAAAGTCTCCAATTGCAAGCGGGCGGCGGCATATTTTGTAGAGGAGAAGCGGCTGGGATTTGGGAAAGCGGGGAAAACGGGCAGGCCGTCTTTTCCGCCCTGTCCGGTTCGGCAGAGGGCCGCGACCAGGGGCAGTTCGTGCGGGATCACGGTGGACTGGAAGGTGGCCGCCTCGGCGCGGAGACGACCGTGCTCATCCAGGAGGCGGGCCTTCCAAACATTGGCGGCGGTGAAGGCTGGGATGACGACGCGCTTGAGGGTGCCTGTGGGCAGATCGAGCTTCAAGCGGCGGGTTTGCCCGCGGCCGAGTTGATCGGCGCTGACTTCGATGATGGCGGTGAAGGGCGGCCCGTCATTTTGCACCTCGCAAGTGATGGGGAACCAGCCCTGGGCGGGCAAGAGGTTGCCGTAGCCGGCGAAGACGTCAAAACGCGGCGGCGCCGCCGCTTGGGCGTGTCCCGCCGAAAGCAGCAGCAACAGCGCGGCGGCAAAGGACAGCAGAAGGCGCCTGCCATAGTTGACGGTCGGTGACATGTCCCGCTCTCGCATCATTTTTTCCAGTGACGGAATTGAGTTATAAGCGCAAATCCTGTCAAAGCAAGGTGAATTGCATTAGTTTTTGAGGTTGCCTGCGAAGACCGACCTGTGTTAAAGTAAATAGTATGAGCACAGCGGAATTAATTCTCGAAAAAGCACGCCGGTTGCCTGATGAACTTCAACAGGAGGCGTTGCATTATGTGGATTCGTTGCTGGCCCGGCAGGCGGAGACGAAAGAAAGCCGCGATTGGCCGCGGTTTTCCGCAGAACAACTGGCCCATCAATACTCAGCCGCTGACGACATCTACGATCAGATCTGATGCCTGCACCTGTCCATGCCCAAGGCGATGTGCTGCTTGCGTGGTTGGTTTTTTCCGACGGTCGGGGAAGCAAGCGCCGACCTGTGCTGGTCGTGCATGATTTTGGAGATGACGATCTGCTCGTTGTGCCCATCACTAGCCAACCCGCCCGGGCCACCGCTGATGTCGTTCTCTCCGAGTGGCGGATTGCAGGGCTGAGACTTCCTTCGACGGTTCGGGCTGAGAAGCTGGCCACGATTGAAAAGACATGCGTGGCGCAAAAGCTCGGGGTTCTTCCACCCAGGGAAATGGCCAGGGTGAGGCAGACGCTTGGTGGCTTGTTCAAACAAATTCTGAGTTGAGTGAAAGCGTCAGATGCTACTGGCGCTTACGTAATATGTGACTACAGCTTTACACAGGCCGGACATGGATACTTCCAGCATTAAGACATTGCTGATGAGCGGCAGCCCGGAGTTCTGGACGGAACTGCGCGCGATGACCGGTCGCGGCCGGGATTTTGAGGAGCTATTTTTGCTCTCGTCCTGGCGGAAGAAAGCCCATGCCCGCAAACTGGCGCCGCCCGGCGCGAGCGTTCGCCCCCTGAAGCTGGCGATGATGGGCGGTTCGAGCCTTTATCCGCTGCATGAGCTTTTGGAGCATCTTTGCGAAACGCAAGGGACGCCGGTGGAGGTGTGGCTGGGCGATTACGACAATTATGTTTCGGAAATAATGGATGAAGGCAGCGACCTCTATTCGTTTGCGCCCGAAGTGGTTTGCCTGCTGCCCGCGGAGAACCGCTGCAAGTATTCCGGCCGACTGACCGATTCGCGCGCCGCCCAACAGGCCGAAGCCGTGCGCACGGCGGAAGCGGTGCTGGACTTGGCACAGAAGGTCAACGCCAAGACGGGGGCCGAGGTGATCCTCGCCAATTTCAAACTGCCATCACGCCACGATCTGGGGGCATACCGTTCGCGCACGCTGGGATCGGACTGGAGCTTCCGCAAATGGGTGAACTTGGAAATGGGGTTGAACGCCCCGTCTGGCGTGCGGATTTGGGATTTGGAGTTTTTGGCCAATCGGATCGGTGGAATTCAGGCCGCGGACCCGCGAGGCTGGTTTGAAACCAAACAACCCGGTTCGCCCGCGCTTCTGGTTGAACTGGCCCGTGAGGCGGCGCATTTGATAGCATCGCTGAAGCGCGCCCCGAAGAAAGTGCTGGTGCTGGACTTGGACAACACAATCTGGGGCGGGGTTGTGGCCGAAGTTGGACTGGAGGGGATTGAACTGGGGGATACTTCACCGCGAGGCGAGGCGTTCAAGGCGTTTCAGAAATGCGCGGCTTCGCTCAAAGACCGCGGGGTTTTGCTGGCCGTGTGCAGCAAGAACGATTTTAAGAAGGCGGCGGAACCGTTCGAGAAACATCCGGAAATGGTTCTGCGGATGGCCGACATTGTGAGCTTTAAAGCGAACTGGGAGCCGAAGTCGGAAAACATCCGGCAGATGGCGAGGGAACTGAATCTGGGGCTGGACAGTTTTGTATTTGTGGATGACAACCCGGCGGAGATTGACATAGTGCGCCAATTCGCGCCGGAGGTGACGACGATTTTATTAGGGCCGGACCCTTCGGAATATGCGGCGCAATTGCAGGATTGCCGGTTGTTTGAACCGGCCGGGATCACGGCGGAGGATGTGGAACGCACGAGCCAGTACCGGGCGGAAGCGGAGCGGAAGGTTTTGGAAGCGTCGGTGACAGACATGGATTCGTATTTGAGTTCACTGGCGATGGAGGGGACCATAAGCGAATTCTCGGTCGTGGACGCGCCGCGGGTGTCGCAGCTCATCAACAAGAGCAACCAATTCAACCTGACCACCCGCCGTCGCAGTGAGGCGGAAGTTCTGGCGGTGATGAAGGATGCCGGCTTTGTGGGATATTCGATGCGGTTGAAGGACCGGTTTGGCGATCATGGGCTGATTTCCATCGTCATTGGGAAAAAAGCGGAAGGGACGATGGAGATTGACACGTGGCTGATGAGCTGCCGGGTGTTGAAAAGGCAGGTGGAGGAGGAAGTTCTGAATGAACTGGCAAGGCTGGCAAAGCTGCGCGGCTGCCAACGGCTGGAGGGAATCTACCTGCCGACGGTGAAAAACGAAATGGTGCGTGACTTCTATGGCCGCATGGGCTTTACATTGACAGGCGAATCGGACGCGAAACGCGAATTTGCGCTGAATCTGGAAAGTTTCCAGCCGATTCCAACGAAGATCAAAATCATACGGCGAGCGTATGAACAATCCGCATCTTAGATTTCATCACTTCGGTTTGGCGGTGCGCCGGCCCGATGAGGCCCGGCGTTTTTTTTCGGCGCTTGGCTGCCAGATTGGCGAAGTGTTTTTTGACCCGTCCCAAAACGTGCATCTGCAACTTTGCACACACCCTGCCCATCCGGCGGTGGAACTCATCTGGCCGGGTGACACCAAAGGTCCGATTGAGGAGCTGACACAACGGCATGCCGATGGAATCATTTATCATGTGTGTTACGAAACGGACAACGTGGCTGGCGCGTTGGCGCATTTTGCCCAAGCCAAACAGCGCATTATTTGCATTTCTCCGCCGACACAAGCGCCGTTGTTTGCCGGGCGGAAGGTTTCTTTTTACAACGTGGTGGGCATGGGGTTGATCGAGATACTTGAATGACAGATTTCAAGGACGCGCTTGACAGATTGGCGGCCCTTAAGTATCTTCCATGCGGTTGCAACGAAGATCAGAGTCACGCGGCGAGCCTATGAACCAAGCAGAAGTCATTGCCCAACTGCAAACGATATTTGACACGGTGTTTCTTGAACCGGTGGTGCTGACGCCGGCCATCAGCGCCAAGGATGTGCCGGAATGGGATTCTCTGGCGCATATTTCGCTGATGGTGACAGTGGAAAAGACGTTTGGGGTTCGCTTTCGCGTAGGAGAGGTTGAAAGCACGAAAAACATCGGTGAATTTGCCGACTTGATCCTGAAACGGAAACAAGATCCGTGATGCGCCCGGCCTTCTCCAGCACCGAAAAGGCCGCGGCCTTTGTCTTACTTCTCCTGCTGCTGCTATTGGCCCCCTGGCTGGCCGGGAAGCGTTTTTTGCCACCCCGGGAACAGGCCTATGCGTCGGCCGGCTGGGGCTGGGGACCCTATCCGTGGATACAGAAACAAATCTTTGATGAAACCAACGATATTGACATTGCGTTCATGGGTTCATCGCGAATTGATTGGGCCATTGACACGCCGTATGTGCAGGAAAAGCTGGATGAGCGGCTGGGGCGAAAAACCGTGGTGCGTTCAATATGCTGGGCCGGGAACGGGTTTGACGCACTTGCCATCACTGCCAGGGATTTGCTCGAACACAGGCACGTAAAAACCCTGGTCTTTTGCGATGAGTCCGGGATGGTAAATCCCGGAACCGGCGCCGTAAATTGGTGCCGCTGGGGGGATGATGCCGGGATGCTGTCCGGTCTCCCGATCCGGTACAAGGCCTATTATTATTTTGCGGCGACGGTGGAAATGCCGAGGAATTTGCTGGAGTTGTTGACGCCGAATTTGCCGGAGGAAACGAACGACGCAATTCCCAACTATTATGAAGCAAACTGGCATGCCCCCAATCCCGAGAAGACCTTGGGGGCCGTCATTGCGCAAGTGGGCTATCGGGATTACGACAAGGTCGAGGCGTTTGCTCCGTATCTTCCGCAGACGGGAGTCACGGCCGCCGACGTTTTCATCTACACACCGGCCACGGCCACGAATTTTGCATTTTCAGAGCGGCCGCTTCCCGTGTGGCAAGTCCACTTTCTGGAGCAACTGGAATCGGAGGCGAAGAGCCATGACTGCAAACTGGTTGTGTTGCATGTTCCGGTAATGGAGGAAAAGGGATCGCGACAGGTTTCCGAATCCGCCTATTGGCCCGGCGTGATGGGAACAGACGTTGCGATGATGGGAGTTCCGACCGGACGGCTGTTTGCCGGCATGACAGACGGGGAGATCAAGCGGCTTTTTTCCAACAGCGACCATATGAATGAGAACGGGGTGAAATATTTCACGCCACTGATCGTTCCCGCGCTAATCCAGTTATATGAAAGCAAATCCCCTCATTGAAAAGACCGTGATTGCCGCGGCAGTTGTACTGATGCTGGTCATCGCACTGCTGGTCTCTATTTCGCCCCCCGGTTTGTTGGATGTGCAGTCTGTTTATCAAATATTTTGACGAATGAGTGAGTTCATCTTCGCATTCGGAATTATTTTTTACATTGCCGCCAGCCGGCTGGCCATGCGTTTGCTTCGCGGGAGTCCGCGTGAAGTGGTTTTGGGGTTGTTGAACGCCGCGAGTGTCTTTTATTTCCTGATTTATGCGATTCCAACCCACACGCACAAGTCGGAGATCGTCGCTTTTGTCCTGTATCTGTTGATCGTGATTTTCCAGTACGCCATGCTGGCGCTTTTTTCCGAGGCCAGGAGAGGGTTGTCCTGGCTTGCATTCTTCACGCCCATCGCCGTCTTGATTTTCATTCGCTATGTACCATTCAGTGTTTATGTTATGCTGGCCCACGCGTTGGGGAAACAACTGTATAATCATCCCGGTGCGTTGATGGTTGGACTGTCGTATCTGGCGTTTCGATGCAGCCGGCTGGTCCTGGAAATTCAAAATGGACTCGTGAAGAGACCCGGATTTTGGGAATACCTCAATTTCTCCTTCTTCCTGCCAACGATGTCTGTCGGCCCCATCAATACTTACGCCAACTTCAGGCGCGGGTTTGAAGAGGCGCCGATGAGGACGCCGGTTTGTCAGGCCCTGTTGCGCTGTTTGCTGGGCTTTGTGAAATTTAAGTTCCTGGGCAGCGTTTTCGGGCAGATTTCCTATTCGGGATTTCTGCTGAACGGGCACCCGCACTCCTGGGTTGCCCTTCCGGTGGTGATGGTTTGCTATTTTATCTACCTCTACTGCAATTTTTCGGGGTACTGCGACATGGCGATTGGCACGGCGGCGTTGATCGGCATTCCGGTGTTGGAGAATTTCGACAACCCGTTTGCGGCGCGGAACCTAAAGGAATTCTGGAACCGCTGGCACATTACTCTATCCCAATGGATGCGCGACATCGTGTTTGCCCCTCTCTCCAAATTCCTCGTGCGGGTGATGGGCACGGCCAGAGTCAATCATGCCATCGCCATCGCCATCTTTGTCGTCTTCCTGCTTATTGGGGTGTGGCACGGAGTCGGTTGGAACTACGCCATATTCGGCCTGTTTCAGGCGATTGGGGTCGTGGCCAACCATTATTACACCATCGGCCTCAAGAAATGGCTGGGGCGGGACGGCTTCAAGGCCTACAACGAAAACCGCTGGATTCGCGCGCTGGCTGTCATGTCAACCTTCTGCTACTACTCCGCAAGCCTCCTCTTTTTTGCCAACTCGCTGAACCAGGTCAGGGAAATACTTCATACCCTGCGCTGACCCCGGAAATCCTGACAGGGACATAGCCGCAGGGACCGCGCCGACCGGGCCGGGAACGGAAAACCGGGCCACAAGCGCGCTTCCCGCGCCAAGTTGTCCGGCTTTCAAGGCCCAACAGTCTGGCAAGGGAAGTGTGCAAAAAAGCAAGAAAGGTTTGGCAACCAGCGCTCCTTGTGGCAATCTCTCCGACTATATATGTGTAAAAAGAAACCAATTCTCTGGGCGGCTGTCTCAGCCGCAGTGCTTGCCCTTTCACCCCGAGCGTTTGCCGGCGAGGCCGACATTAACATTCCCGATCTGACCCAGGTAAAATTTGACATGCTGGGCGGCGTCCATGGCACGGCGCTGATGTACGTGGGTCTGGCGATTTGTGTCGTTGCGGCGTTGTTTGGCCTTTTGCAATATTCGCAGACGAAGTCCCTGCCGGTGCATGCCTCCATGGCTGAGGTGTCGGAATCCATCTGGGGAACGTGCAAGACTTACCTTTTCACGCAGGGCAAATTTCTGGCGATCCTCTGGGTGCTGATTGCCGGCTGCATGGTCTATTATTTTAAGGTCTTGCAAGAGAAAGACTTCGGCGATGTGGTCATTATTTTGCTCTGTTCCATCCTGGGCATTCTTGGCTCCTACGGAGTGGCTTGGTTTGGCATCCGCATCAATACGGTGTCCAATTCGCGCACCTCTTTTTCCGCCCTCAAAGGCGATCCGTTTGCCACGCTGGGCATCCCGCTGCGCTCGGGCATGAGCATCGGGCTGTTGCTGGTGGCGGTGGAGTTGTTCTTCATGATATGCATCCTGATGTTTTTGAAGGGACTGGCGGGCCCCTGCTTCATCGGCTTCGCCATCGGCGAATCGCTCGGCGCATCGGTGCTCCGCATTTGCGGCGGCATCTTTACCAAGATTGCCGATATTGGCTCCGATTTGATGAAGATCGTGTTCAAACTGCCGGAGGACGACCCGAAGAATCCCGGCGTGATCGCGGACTGCACCGGGGACAACGCGGGCGACAGCGTTGGGCCGACGGCGGATGGATTCGAAACGTACGGTGTGACGGGCGTGGCGCTGATCACGTTTCTGGCGCTGGCTTTGGCCGACAAGTCGAATCAACTGGGGTGCGCGACGCTGATCGTTTGGATTTTCGCCATGCGCGCGCTGATGATTGTCACTTCCCTGTTTTCCTACTTTGCCAACCAATGCCTGAGCAAGGCGCTGTATGGCGGCAAGAAAGACTTCGATTTTGAAGCGCCCTTGACGCACCTGGTCTGGATGACATCAGCCGTGTCCATCGCGGTGACTTTCTTCGCCAGCTATTTTCTGCTGAACAATTTCAAGGACAGCGCAGGAACGGCGCAGGGGGATCTGTGGTGGGTGCTGTCCGTCATCATCAGTTGCGGGACGGTGGCCGGGGCGGTGATTCCGGAATTCACGAAGATCTTTGTCAGCACCAACTCGCGGCATGTGAAGGAAGTGACCAACTGCTCCAAACACGGGGGCGCGTCGCTCAACATCCTGTCGGGGTTCGTGGACGGCAATTTCTCGGCGTTCTGGATGGGGCTTGTGATCATGCTTCTGATGGCGACCTCGTATTACTTCTCGCAAAATCCGGCGATGCACGCGTTTCTGCCGGCGAAGTTCGCGTTTGCGACACCGATATTCGCGTTCGGCCTTGTGGCGTTCGGCTTCCTGGGCATGGGGCCGGTGACAATTGCAGTTGACAGCTATGGGCCGGTGACGGACAACGCGCAATCGGTGTATGAACTGAGCCAGATTGAGGGTCGCAAAGACATCAAGGCGGAAATCAAGCGCGACTTTGGATTCGACGCGGATTTTGAAAACGCCAAGTATCAGCTTGAAAAGGGCGACGGCGCGGGCAACACGTTCAAGGCGACGGCCAAACCGGTGCTCATCGGCACGGCGGTAGTGGGTGCGACGACAATGGTGTTCGGCATCATCATGCTGTTGCAGAAGATGTTTGAGCAACAGGGCGGCGAAGGAAGCACCGGGCAATTCAAGGATGTGATCAAGGCGTTGAGCATTGTGCAGCCGGAAATTATCCTGGGCCTGATCATGGGCGGGGCGGTCATTTACTGGTTCACTGGCGCCTCGTGCCAGGCGGTTGTAACCGGCGCATATCGCGCTGTGGTTTATATCAAAGAGCACATGAATCTCTCCGCCACGACGGCGTCACAAAAAGACAGCAATGAAGTCGTCCGCATCTGCACGGTTTATGCGCAGAAGGGCATGTGGAACATCTTCATTGTCGTGTTCTGTTTCGCCCTCGCGCTGCCGTTCTTCAATGCTTACTTCTTCATTGGCTATCTGATCGGCATCGCCTTTTTTGGTCTCTTCCAAGCCATCTTCATGGCCAACGCCGGCGGCGCGTGGGACAACGCAAAGAAAATCGTCGAAGTGGACATGCGCCAGAAAGGAACCGAACTTCATGCCGCCACGGTCGTGGGCGATACCGTTGGCGATCCGTTCAAGGACACGTCTTCCGTGGCGATGAACCCGGTGATCAAGTTCACTACCCTCTTTGGCCTGCTGGCCACCGAAATCGCCGTCACCATGAAAGACCAGAGCGTGAAGACGGGCATTGGCATTTTCTTCTTTGTCATCGCCCTGATCTTCGTTTATCGCTCGTTCTACTGCATGCGTATTCCTGAGGATAAGGCGGCGGCCTAAGAGTGGATGTTTATTTCATCAGGGCAGAGCTTCGGCTCTGCCCTGTTTTTTTGGCGGGGTGCCCGGGCGGTCAGGGCAGGACGGCGGCGGCGTCGAGGTCGAAGTGATTGGTCGGGCCGACTTGGACCTGGCCGGTGACGCGCCAGAATTGGCCCGCAGACGCGGCGTTTTGGAAGGCCTCGGTGTTCTGAGTGTTTCTGAAATTGACACTGTTGCCGTCAATAATATTCTGAGATTGGGTGTAAGGGGACTGCTGCTGGCGCGGCAGGGAATTCGCAGCAGCCACATTCGCTCCGACGGGGGCCTGGGATTGATTGGCGGCGTTGGAAAATGTGATCGTCTGAAGCGGGACTTCGATGCAACTTCCCGTGACGCTGACGCTCTGGTTGAGCTTCCGGTTCAAACCGCTGACTTGAAAGGCGAAGCCGCTCCCCACGCCGGCCTGTTGCAGGCTTTGCAAATTCAATAACGCCTCAAGGGCGGCGGATTGATATTGATCTTTGTCGGCGTTGTTATTGGCCGCTTTGGGCGGCGACCCGCCCGCGCTGGGCTGGACATTTTGAGCATCGTTCAGCGCCTGGGAATTGTTCACGGAAGCGATCTGTTGCGCCAGATTTGCCGCGCCCTGAGCAGCGTTGGCATACCCGTTGGACAGCAAGCCGGCCAGGCGGGCTGCCTGCGCGCCGGCGAGGAGCGCCGGATCCACCACCTGCCCGACGTAAAGCGAACCGTCGGCGTCCACGATGCGGACCTGCTGTCCGTTGCGCTCGATCTGAAAAGAAGCCAGGACGTCAACCGGCGGCGATTCGACAGAATTGACAGACTTGACAGCATTCCGGACCGCATTTTGAGCCAGCGGCGCGGAACGAACCATCTGTTGCGCGAATGCGGAGGCGGGTTGCGGATTGCGGTTTCCGGTGGCAGGGGGGGCGGCTGACGCAACCATCGCGCTTTGGGCTAATACGGAAGGGGGCTGGGCGGGCTGCGCAGCCGAACTGGCGGAAGCCACTTCTGCCGGAGTGGCAGATGTCGGGAGGCCCGACGCCGGTGGCGGAGCGGTACTTGGGGCAGCCCCGGCGGCGCGTGCGCCCCCCCCACGACCGCCCCGACCGCCTCCACCGCCGAAGCCACCGCCGCCGAACCCGCCGCCGAACCCGCCGCCTCCCGCGCCGCCGCCACCGCCACCGCCGCGAACACCTCCGCCGCGAACACCACCGCCTTCTAAGGCAAGTTCTCTCCCAGCGGCGCTGCCGCCGTTGCTGCCGGCTTGAACCGCCGCATAGGAGCCACCAGTATTGTTGGACATTTTGGGGGCGAACGTCTCATTGGGGGCTACCGGACTTGGGGTTGCGGCCAATCCGCCGTCTGGCGCAACGACGCCGGCACTGCCGAACGAGCGCGACCGCTCCTCCAATGCCAAGCGGTTGTTTGAAGCTGTTGGGGCCGGGACGGCACGCCGGACATTGGATTCTGGAGTCAATGGGGCTGACGGCGGGGAGAGCACTGCGACCGGCATTGCGGGCGCCGGCGCGGCGGCGGGCGCTCCCGGCGGTGCGGTTGCGGATGTGGCAGGCAGTTCAGCCGAAGTAATCTTTCCGTTGGATGCCCAAGTTTCCGCCATGGCGAATCGCTGAGGTGCGTTGCGGGACGGCGTGACATTCCAAATCGTCAAGGTGACGAGGGCGGCAACTGCTCCCCCGAGCGCCAGTCGAAGCCAGCCGGACAGGGAAAGTCCCCAGCGGGGTGATGGCGCGACGGTGGATATGCCGAGGACGCGGCGGACCTCCTGTTGGAGGCGCGAGCGAACGTGGGGCGCCAGTTCGAAAGGCGCTCCGGCCTGCTCCCGACGCTTGGCAGCGCAGGCCCTGAGCAGGTCTTCCATCTTTTTGTTATCATCCGGCATCGGCATATAGGATTAGACGGGAAAACCGGCGGATTTCCCGTCGGAAAGCATTTTGGTCATAATTTTCTCAAGTTGCCCGAGGCATTTACTCAGGCGCGAACTGACGGTTTTGGAATTAAGATTCAATTCCGCCCCAATATCATCATAGCCCAAATCGGCAAAATAGCGCAGTTCAATAATCTCGCGACATGGAAGGCCCAGTTCATCGAGGGCGCGGGTCACCTGGGTGTGGCGTTCGGCCTGGAGTAGAAGGGCGTCCGGGCTTGGCAGGGGACTGGGCGGATCGGGCGCCAGGCCGGTTTCGGGATTGGGTTCGTGGAGGGAAAGGGCTGCCCGCCCGCCGCCGCGTTTGGCAGCCTGCCGGCGTTGGAGGAAGTCGCGGGCCTTGTTGGCGGCGATGCGGAAGACCCATGTTTGCAGGCGGCTGCCCCCCTTGAAGGAACGGATGTTCTTGATGACGGCCATGAAAGTCTCCTGACAGATTTCCTCGACGTCCTCGCGCGACAACGCGGGGGACAATTGGAAGACAAAACGCCCGGACGCGCCATAATGGAGGTCAAAGAGCCTGTCCCAAGCGTCACCGTCGCCTTGGCGGCAACGGGCGATCAACTGCACTTCAGTTTCCAAACTCATGGTCACATGGATGCCTGGCATTGACAGTCCGGCGGCGCGGTTCGCCCGGTGGCGGCAGGCCGCGTCCTGAGATTGCACCAGCCGCGATGAATATGCCAGCCCAACACGCGGTCAAATTTGGAACAGGCGGCGAGATTCCCGTTTTATTTCCTTGCCGCCGGCATGGCGGATGCGGCATTCTTTTTATCATAGTTTTTTTCCAGTCGGCATGAAAACTCAACGCGCCAAGAATCATCCCAAAGGCCGCCTCAATGGCGGCATCAAGGCTCGTCTCAAGTCTCGAATTAAAGCACGCCGCACGGGTTCCCTCCCACGGAAGCGGCGTCGCGCTGTCGCGTCCGCGCCTCCCGCCCTGGAACCGGAACTGCCTTCCGCCCCGGAAATGGAGGAGCCGCTGTTGGCGGCGGCGGACAGGGAAACGCAGCCTTACGACGGCGAGACGGCCATCAAGCTCTACTTGCGGGAAATTGGCCTAGTCAAGCTCCTGAGCCAGGAGGAGGAAGTCACTCTGGCGGCCCGCATCAAGAAGGGCGACAAGAAGGCGCGCGAACAGATGATCAAGGCCAATCTGCGGCTGGTGGTCAAAATCGCCCATGATTACGAGAACTTCGGCCTGCCATTGCTCGACCTCATTAGTGAAGGGAACATCGGGCTGATGAAAGCGGTGGAGCGGTTTGACCCGGCCAAAGGAGGCAAACTTTCCACTTACGGCTCCTGGTGGATCAAGCAATCCATCAAACGCGCCCTGGCCAATCAATCCAAGACCATCCGTCTGCCGGTGCATCTGGTGGACAAGATTTCGCGGATGCGCCGGACGGCGTTGAAGTTGCAGGAAATTTTTGGGCGCGAACCGACGGACGAGGAACTGGCCGACGAAATGGGCCTGTCTGTTTCTCGCGTCGCCCAGATGCGGACGGCGGCCATCCGCCCCGCCTCGCTCGACGCTCCCATCGGCGACGAGGATAGCAACAGTTTTGCCGAAGTGGTTCAGGACGAAAGCGCCAGCACGCCCTACGAACATCTGGAGGAGAAAACGGTGACGGGGATGTTGCAAGAGATGGTCAAAACGCTGGACGAGCGTGAATCCACCATCCTGCGCTACCGTTTCGGCCTGGACGGCGGCAGCGAGAAGACCCTGGAAGAAGTAGGCGCAAAATTCGGCGTCACGCGCGAGCGGGTGCGGCAGATCCAGAACATCGCCCTTATCAAGCTGCGGAAGATGATCGAGAAACTTGAGACTGTCAATTCTTAGGCCATTTGCTATCATGGCCCGGTATGACAACCCGCATTGCGACCATTGAAGAACTGGCCCGCGCCATTCGCGACGTGCCGGATTTTCCCAAACCCGGCATCCTGTTCAAAGACATCACCCCTGTTCTGGCTGACGCGCGGCTGTTCGCCAGCTCGATTGAAAGGCTCACGGAGAATTTCAAGCCTGGTGACTTGGACGCGGTTGTGGGGATTGACGCGCGCGGCTTTATTTTCGCTGCCGCCGCGGCGCTCAAGCTGGAGTGCGGATTTGTCCCCGTGCGAAAAAAGGGCAAGCTGCCTTACAAGTCCTACGAGGAGAGTTACGATTTGGAATATGGCTCGAACACCATCGCCGTTCATACCGACGCGGTGCGGCCCGGCAGCCGAGTGGTGTTGATAGACGACTTGCTGGCCACGGGCGGGACGGCGGCGGCGGCGGCGAATCTGCTGCGGCGGTTGGGCGCGGAGATTTTGGAAATCACGTTTCTGATCGAGCTGGGCTTTCTGAAAGGGCGCGAGAAACTCAGGGGTTTCCCGGTGCGGTCATTGGTCGTGTACTGACCGATGATTGACTGGCTACAGTCGGGCGATGACACGGTTTTCCGGTTTGTCAATCACACGTTGAACAACCGGGTGTTCGATACCCTGATGCCGCTGGCCAGCAATACGCCGGGTTTCGTCCCCGGGGTTGTGCTTGTTCTGGTGCTGCTGATTTGGAAAGGCGGCGTGCGCGGGCGTGTTTGCGCGGCGATGCTGGTTCTGGGGATATGCGCCGGCGATTGGCTGGTCGCTGACTCGCTCCGGCACGCGGTGGGGCGGCTGCGGCCTTTTAACCGGATTGCCGACGCGCATATCCCGTTTGGCATTGGCCGGAGCGGCAGTTTCAGCATGCCTTCCTCCCACGCGTTGAACTGGTTTTCGGCGACGGTCATCACGCTCATTTATTACAGAAGGAGCATTCGTTTCATGCTTCCGCTGGCGCTGATCGTCAGTTTCTCGCGGGTTTACAACGGGGTCCATTATCCAAGCGATGTGCTGGCAGGCGCGGTCTTTGGGGCGGGTTGCGGCGCAGGCGTCGTCTGGTCGGCCAACGCGTTCTGGTTCTGGGCCGGTCGCCGCTGGTTCCCGGTCTGGCATGACCGCCTGCCTTCACTTGTCCAGCCTGTGCCGAAAACTGCTTCCCCGCTTGACGCGCCGCCCGCGGCCGCCTCGGTTGAGAAGCAATGGCTCAGCCTGGGCTTTGTTCTCATCGCCCTCCTGCTGCTCATCCGTCTGGCGTGGCTGGCAGCGGGAAGAATCGAATTGAGCGAGGACGAGGCGTATCAGTGGATTTGGTCCAAACACATGGCGCTTTCCTATTACAGCAAGCCGCTGCTCATCGCGTGCGTGCAATTTCTCGGCACGCATCTTTGGGGCGACAACGCATTTGGCGTCCGGTTTTTCTCGCCGGTCATTACCGCCGGGCTGTCGCTGCTGCTGCTGCGATTTATGGCGCGGGAAGTCAACGGCCGGGCCGCGTTCTTCCTGGTCCTCGTCCTTAGCGTCACGCCGCTCATCGCGCTTGGCTCGTTGGTGATGACGATTGATCCGCTGTCGGTGTTGTTCTGGACGGCGGCGATGATGGCGGGCTGGCGCGCGGCCCAGCCGGGAGGCACAACGCGGCAATGGCTCTGGGCGGGACTCTGGATGGGCCTGGGATCGCTGGCCAAGTACACCAACTTGTTCCAATGGATTTGCTTTGGTGTTTTCTTCGCGGCGTCGCCGCCCGCGCGGGCGCACCTCCGGCGGCGCGGCCCGTGGCTGGCGCTGCTGATCGCGGCCGTTTGCCTGCTGCCCATCGTGATTTGGAACGCGCAGCACGGCTGGATCACGGTCGAGCATGTGAAGAGCGACGGCCATTTGGGGCAGCCGCAGGAGCGTGCGTTCACATGGGATTTTCTGTGGCAGGAATGGCTGGTGCTGCATCCGTTCTTTTCATTGGGCGCGCTTTGGGCGGCGGCGGCGTTTTGGCGGGTGAAACCCCGGAACACTTTCGCGCTTTTCTTGTTCTGCATGGGCGCGCCGCTTTTCTTGTTTTATCTGGCGCTGAGTTTCCACACCCGCATCGAGCTGAACTGGATTGCGCCCTGCGTCGTGCCGCTGTTTTGTCTGATGGCGGTTTATTGGGATGCGCGGTGGGCGGCGGCGGGGCGCGCGCTCAAACCGCTGCTGGGGATCGGCCTCGGTCTTGGGTTTTTCGCCGTGGTGCTGGCGATGGACGCGAATTTAACCACGAAACTTCTTCCTCACTCCTTGCCGCCCAGCGTTGACCCGTTGCGGCGTGTTCTCGGCTGGAAGGAACTTGCCCAAATCACCGGTCAGGAACGCCGCGACCTGGAAGCGCGCAATGGCAGACCGGTGTTCATTATCGGCGAGCACTACGGGTTTACTTCGGAAATCACCTTTTATCTGCCCGAGGCCAAGAGCCAAGTGGGCGGCGAACCGCTGGTCTTCTGCTATGCCAGCCGCGAGCCGCGCAACCAGTTTTATTTCTGGCCCGATTACCTCGGGCGCGCCGGCGAGGACGCCCTTTTCGTGCGCGAAGTGGATCGGCCCAAATTGCGCCCCCGCTGGCTTTCCGACTGGTGGCACGGGAGCAACAACCTTTACCTCCCCGCCCCGGCGGCCACGCAAGCCTTGCCGCCCGAATTGGTCGCGCAATTTGAGACGATCACCGAATTGGGTGTCAAAGAAGTCATCTATCCCGGCAAAGGCGTGCTGCGCCGCGCGCAGTACTTTGCATGCCACAACTTGCGTTCTTCAACGAACACTCCAAAATGAGCGGCGAACACTATGAAAATCAAATTGCCTTCAATCCGTTGCGCGGCGGTTCTTTGTCTCATGGCCGCCGTCGCTTGCCGCGCCGCCTCCACTAACACCCCGGCTGAAATCAAGCCGGGCGAACTCTGGCCCGATGACCGGGGGCAGCACATCCAAGCCCACGGCGGCGGCATCCTCAAAATGGGCGGGACCTATTATTGGTTTGGCGAGGATCGGGCGCGGGACAATGACCGCAACCTGCGCTATGTCAGTTGCTACGCGTCGGAGGACTTGGCGCACTGGAAATTCCGCAACCAAGTTATCAAGCTGGCCGACCCGGAGAATTTTGGGCGCACTTGGGTGCTGGAAAGGCCCAAGGTCTTCCACAACGCCAAGACCGGGAAGTTTGTCATGTACATGCACATTGACGGCCCGGAGCCGGGGGGACGCGGCGGCGGATACAACCTCGCCCGCGTCGGCGTGGCCGTCTGCGACACCGTGGACGGCGATTACAAATACCTGAACAGCTTCCGTCCACTGGGACACGAAAGCCGGGACATCGGCCAGTTCGTGGACGACGACGGCACGGCGTATTTGATTTTCGAGGACCGCCCGTTCGGTTTTCGCATCGCGAAACTGTCCGAGGACTATTTGACGGTAGAAAAGCAAGTTTGCCTCATCGCGATGCACATGGAAGGCGGGGCGCTGGTGCATTATCAGGGGCTTTATTACGCGATTGGCTCGGCGCTGACCGGCTGGGCGCCCAACCCCAACAAATACGCCACCGCCAAATCCCTGGAAGGCCCGTGGTCCGAGTTCAAGGACATCGCCCCTCCCGCCGCCAAAACTTACGGCGCGCAATCCACAATGATGCTGAAGGTCGTGGGCACAAAAACCACGACGGTGATTTTCATGGGCGATATTTGGAAGCCGTCCACGCAATGGGACTCGCGCTACCTCTGGATGCCGCTGGAAATAGGCGACGGCAACCTCCGCTTGCCCGAACCCAAACCCTGGACCCTGGACATCCAGACCGGCGAGGCAGTGATTGAGAAGCAGTGAACGTTTCAGGCTTGTCTAATCAGCGTTCTCCCGTTAGAGTATTAACGTGAATGTGAGTGACGAAATCCTGGATTTTCTGGTGGAGCAAATTCCCGCGCAATCGCTCGCGAATTTCAAAGCCTCGGATGCGGCTCGCCAGCGCGTCTGGACTTTGATTGCCAAGGAAAAGGAGACGGGGCTCCTTCCCGAAGAGAAGGTTGAACTGGACGATTACCTGAAGCTGGAACACCTAGTCGTGCTGGCGAAAATCAAGGCTCTGTCACAGAAACATGGCTGACGCGATCAGCCAGCAGCAACGGCGTGAGACTCGGGCGCGAGCGAACGGGCACTGCGAATATTGTGGTATTCTTGAAACCTTGTTGCTGGCGGGGTGCGAAGTTGACCACATCATCAGCCGCAAACACGGTGGCATTACCGAAATATCCAATCTCGCTCTTTCTTGTGCCCGCTGCAATCGCTCTAAAGGAACGGACATCGGTTCGATTCATCCAGACACCGGGTCATTTATCAGGCTGTTTAACCCGAGATTGGATCGCTGGGACGAGCATTTTGTGATGGCAGGTGCTCGAATTGTCGGGGTGACGCCTATCGGACAAGTCACCGTCACATTGCTGCGATTCAACGATGAGGATAGACTCGTTGAGCGCCTCCGATTCCAGCAAGCGGGAAATCAGCGCGCATGATGACTTTCCCATTAAGGATGCGAGGCAGTCGCCGCCACCGTTCCATTTGTCTTTAGGACAATCGGCTGACTGCCGTGCGCTACGGCATCTCTTTGGCTGTTCGGCTGCACATACTCTCCCATTGCTATCAACTCCCGACGGTTCTTATAGACCGTGTCCCGAATCAGAGGAATCCTTATCGGCTGCGCCCACGGCGTGCCACAAATCCAGCCATCTTGGCGCGCAATAATCGCAACCGGCTCTCCTTTGGCTCCTTCGAGGTCGACCTCAAAGGAAGACTGGCGCAACTCATTGCTTATCTCGGTGGCCTTTATCCAATCAATGGCAATAACCGACCCGTTCTGGAGGAACAGGTTCGTGCCTTCCACCCGCGCTATTTTCTGTGGATCTCGCAGCGGTTCGTCCTGAATAACCGTCGGATAATGAAACCCGACCAATCCACAACTCGCTGCACACAAGATGAGCAGCAGTGCAATAATCAGAATGTAGGCCGTGATCTTCATGCGCTTGCCACGATCCAATAATGTGCAAAGACTGCTCGCGTGCTAAAACTCATCTCATGTCGTCGGCTTCTTCAAGAACGGCGTGATGAAGTCTATCGGGATCGGGAAGATGGTCGTCGTGTTGCGGTCTCCGGAAATCTCGTTGATGGTTTGGAGATAGCGCAGTTGCAGGGCGATGGGCTGCTTGGCAATCATTTCCGCGGCTTGGCAGAGTTTCTCGGCGGCTTGGAATTCACCCTCGGCGTTGATGACTTTGGCGCGGCGCTCGCGCTCGGTCTCGGCCTGGCGCGCCATCGCCCGCTTCATCGTGTCGGGCAGCACCACGTCGCGCACTTCGACGGCGGTGACTTTGACGCCCCATGGGCTGGTGTGGCGGTCAATGATCTCCTGGAGGGTGGCGTTGATCTTGTCGCGCTTGGCCAGCAATTCATCCAGTTCGCTCTGACCAAGCACGCTGCGCAGAGTGGTTTGAGCGATGAGCGAGGTGGCCTGGAGATAGTTCTCCACCTTCACCACCGCAGCCTCCGGTTCCATGATCATGAAATAAATCACCGCGTCCACCGTGACCGGCACATTGTCGCGGGTCATCACTTCCTGTTTTGCGACGTTGATGGTGATGACGCGGAGGTCCATCCGCACCATTCTGTCCACCATCGGGATGAGAAAGACCAGTCCCGGCCCCCTGGCGCCGATGAGCTTGCCAAGGCGGAAAATAACGCCCCGCTCGTATTCGCGCAGGATGCGCACGGCGTTGGGGAGGACCATCACGATGAGAACGAAGACCGGCAGGAGCCAGGCGATGAAGTTTGCGATATTAGGCGGCATATAGTTTCAGGGTTTAGGATTTTGGTTTTACATTCAATGTGAGTCCGTCGCGTCCGATAATTTCCACCCACTGCCCCTCGGCAATGGGCGCATGGCTGACCGCGCTCCATAGAGCGCCGTCCACGAAAATCTGTCCGCCGCGCTCGTCAATTGCGGCCAGCGCCGGCGCGGACTTGCCGATCAACGTTTCCGGCCCCGATTTGACCGGCAGTCGCTGAGCGCGCAAACCCGCTCCCAATACAAACAGAAAAAACAGCCCTGTCAATATGGTTGCGGGAACGATCAGTGCCGGCGACAGCGAATACGCCGGGTCTTTGTCAAACAGCATGAGGGAGCCAATGAAGAACGCCGCCAGCCCGCCCACGGTCAGGACGCCATGTGTGGGGGCGTAAATATCCGCGATGAACAACCCCATCGCCACCAGGATCAACACGCCGCCGGCGACATTGATCGGCAGCACGGCGGACATGTAAAGTGAAAGAACCACCGCGATGGCTCCGACGACGCCGGGCAGGATCGCCCCCGGATGGCTCAGTTCGCCGATGATGCCATACATGGCCAGGAGCATGAGTATGTACATGACCTCCGGACGCCACATCATCTGAAAAACCACCTCCCGCGCCGTCATGGGAATTTCCACCACCCGCGCGCCCGTTGTGCGCAACGTCTTGCCAGCCGCTTCGCGCCCGTTGATTTGTTTGAGCAAATCGGGAAGGTCCGGCGCGATCAGATCAACGACCTTGAGCCGGAGCGCCTCGGCGGCGGTGATGGAGACGCTTTGGCGGACGGCGGATTTGGCCCATTCGACGTTGTGGTTGCGGTTGCTGGCGATGTTCTCCATGAAACTGACGCTGTCATTCTCGATTTTCTCGCGCATGATGCCGTTGGTTGGTTCTTCCTCTCCCGCCCCGCCCATTAAGGAAACCGGATGGGCCGCGCCGATGGTGGTGCCCGGGGCCATGACCGCGATGTTTGCCGCCAGCGTGATGAACGTGCCGGCGCTGGCCGCGCGCGCCCCAGCAGGCGTCACATACACAATCGCAGGCTCGGTGTCGGTGAATAATTTCTCCACGATCTCGCGAGTGGAATCCAGCAGTCCCCCGGGCGTGTCAAGTTGGATAATCAGGCACTGATCGTGCGAGGCGGCGGCCTGGTCAATGGCGCGCGAAATATAAATGGCGGTTGCCGGTCCGATCGCCCCGTCAATTTTGATCAGGCCAACTTGTTCCGCTCCGGCAAGGGCGGGCGCGCCAAGCGCCAAGGCCGCGACTGCCGCCGCCAGGCGCTTGCAACAGATTTTCAGTGACATAATCCGTTGTCCGTTTAAGTCGAAATAATGTTACCACGCTGCCCGGCGTGAAGCGAGAGGAATTTATTCATTGACTGGACAATGGCGCTCCATTCATTGTCGCACGAGACCGTGAACAAATCGCCCGCACTTTTGGACAGGTTTTGCAGGGAGGGCACCGCCATCGGAGTGGCATTGGCTCTGGGATCGCTTCCTGCCGCCATGACGGCGTCCGCGCAAGCGCCGCCAGACCCCTCGCCCGCGACAAATTCCGCGACAGCTTCGCCCCTCGCGCCGTTTGTCATCCGCAACGTCACGGTGCATGACCCGTCCACCATCGTGAAATGCAAGGATGAGTTCTGGGTTTTTTACACCGGACGCGGTGTGCCGTCCTGGCATTCAAAGGAACTGGTGAAATGGGAGCGCGGGCCGTCCGTCTTCACCAATGCGCCGGGGTGGGTTGCGGAGAATGTGCCGGCGAACCGCAACCTGGATTATTGGGCGCCGGACGTTGCCCGCGTGGGCGGCCGGTATTTGTTATACTATTCAGCCTCGACTTTCGGCAAAAACACCTCCGGCATCGGGCTGGCGTCCAATCCAACCCTGGACCCCGGCGACCCGGCCTATCATTGGACTGACGAGGGACTGGTCATCAAGTCCGGCCCTGCTGATAATTATAACACAATAGACCCGGCCATATTTCAAGACGCCGATGGAAGCCTCTGGCTGGCGTTCGGCTCGTTTTGGAGCGGCATTCGGATGATCCAACTGGATCGGGACAGCGGCAAGCGCATCGCGCCGGATTCTCCGATGTTGTCGCTGGCGCATAATGACTCGATCGAGGCGTCGTATATTTATCAGCGGGAGGGCTACTACTATTTGTTTGTGAATTGGGGGACTTGCTGCAAGGGCGCGAATAGCACTTACAACATCCGCCTGGGCCGGAGCCGGAAGATCACCGGGCCATACGTGGACAAGGACGGAGTGAACCTGATTGATGGAGGGGGCAGCCTGTTTCTGGGGACGAAAGGGCCGCTGATCGGGCCGGGGCACGCCGGAATTATAGTGGACAAGGGCACGAACTGGTTCAGCTGCCATTTCGAGGCCGACGGCACTCAACGGCGCGGCTCCGTGCTGGCCATAATTCCGTTGCGCTGGAACGCCGACGGCTGGCCGGAACTGGGCGTGAAGCCGGCGCCTTAGTAGCGGCCCTTTGCATATTTCACAATTCTCTATTCCCAATTCGCCATTCTTCATGGTTTAATCCACCCATGAACCAGTCCCCAGCCGGATTCAGTTTTCAGCAGGCCGCCCGCAGCGCCATGTTGCGCGAGGGCTTCAAGCCGGATTTTCCCCCGGACGTTCTCGCGCAAGTCAATTCACTGCCGGACCGCGCTCCGGCGCCGCAGGGACGCGATTTGCGCGACCTGCTCTGGTCGAGCATTGACAACGCCGACTCGCGCGATCTGGACCAGGTGGAATGGGCCGAACGCCTGCCCAATGGAGGCATCCGTGTTCGCGTCGGCATCGCGGATGTGGACTTGGTGGTCAAGTCCGGCTCCGCGGCGGATCAGCACGCCCGGGAAAACGCCACCTCCGTCTATACCGGCGGGCCGGTTTATTCCATGCTCCCGGAAAGGCTTTCCACGGATTTGACCTCGCTCTGTCAAGATCAAGACCGGGCGGCACTTGTCATGGAGTTTGAATTGGACGCCGCCGGCGATGCCACGGGCGGGGACGTGTTTCTTGCGGTCCTGCGCAACAAGGCAAAGCTGAATTACGACCAGGTTGGGCAATGGCTGGAGAGCCAAACCGGCGCTCCCTGCGATGGCGCGGTTCCAGCCGGCCTTTGCGACCAGTTGCGCTTGCAACAGGAGGCCAGCCAGCGACTGAAAAAGTTCCGCATCGAACATGGCGCGCTGACCCTCGGCGGCGTGGAGAGCGTGCCTATTGTTGTAGGCGGCCAGGTCCAGCGGTTCGCCATCCAGCAGGAAAACGCGGCGCGCGACATCATCGAGAGTTTTATGATCGCCGGCAACGTCGCCATGGCGCGGTTTCTGCGCGCGCGCAATTCGCCCTGCGTGCGGCGGGTCGTGCGCACTCCCAAACGCTGGGACCGCATCTGCGAAATCGCCGCGGCACTGGGTGTCAAGCTGCCGGCGGAGCCGGACCCGCGGGCGCTGGGCGCGTTTCTCGAACAACGACGGCTGGCTGACGCCCTTCATTTTCCCGAGTTGTCGCTGGCGGTGTTGAAGTCGCTGGGGCCGGGCGTTTATGTCGTCGAGGCTCCGGGTACGGAACATGAAGGGCATTTCGGTTTGGCCCTCAATGACTACACGCACTCCACGGCGCCCAACCGGCGGTACGCCGACTTGGTCATGCAACGGCTGTTGAAGGCGAGCCTGGCTGGCGGCGCGGTTCCTTATGCGCCAGCCGAACTGTCCGCCCTGGCCGATCATTGCACCGACCGCGAATCCGCGGCGCGCAAGGTGGAGCGGTTCATGAATAAGGTCGCCGCGGCGGCTCTGCTCGCTCCGCAAATCGGCCACTCCTTCGACGCAATTGTCACCGGCGCTGCGGACAAGGGAACCTACGCGCGGCTGTTGAGCGTGCCCGCGGAAGGCCGGATTGTCCGGGGCGAGCGCGGCCTG
>Ga0302320_10001399_pt1 | contig 58116 bp, 48 predicted proteins | sample Bog_T0_3_FD_202130 | JGI IMG/M metagenome (GOLD analysis project Ga0302320, IMG submission 202130) | Peat permafrost microbial communities from Stordalen Mire near Abisko, Sweden - Bog_T0_3 | ecosystem: Environmental > Terrestrial > Soil > Wetlands > Peat | place: Sweden: Abisko, Stordalen Mire... | reverse complement strand
CTACTCCTACGTGGGTCTTCATGGCGTACCTTCCTCCTAAGTAGTCTCTGTGCCTCGAGCACGTATTAGGAAGGTACGCCCCTTTTCATCCCATCTGAGCGGAGCAGACCGCGTTTTTTGCGGTCTGCGCAGTCGAAAGCCTGCCCTGAGCGAAGCCGAAGGGGACCTGCGGTTCGGTCGCCGTAAATATGCCATGAATATCCGATTTGCCACACTGCTTCCCGACAGGTTCCATCACTCTTCAGGTTACTTCGTCGTCGCTCATGGGAGCAATCGCGTCCAGTGCCACTGTGCGCAGCAGGTGGGCGCGAGCCAGCACTTTGCGGGCCAGCCCGGTCAGCGCCATCCCCGCAGCCTCGCCCAGCGGAACCCAGCGCCGCTCTCCCCCGGCCACCGTCATCGCCTCCACATCGTCCTCAAAAACCGTCCGTATGCGCACGTAATAATTCACCTGCATAATGGCGTGGCGGACGGTCATGCGCAGGTCCTTGCCGGGGACGGCCGCGCTGCGCAGGGCGGGCAGCTCCCACATGCCCGGCATTACGGTGAGAGAAGCGGGGCGCTGCTCCAGCAGTACCTCGCGCGCGGCCGGGTTGGGGTGCGGACCGGTGCGCACTGAGAGCGCGTGCGCAATCTCGCGGCTCAGCATCCGCGGCCGAGCCGCCGTTTTATGCTCGCCGCGGGTCTTGCAATGCCCTGACACCGGGCACACCAGGCAATGCGGATTGCGCGGCAGGCAGACCGTCGCTCCCAGTTCCATGAGCGCCTGGTTGTAGTCGCCGGGCTGCTTCGGGTCCACAAGCTGGCCGGCCAAATCCACAATCCTGCGCTTCAGCGCCGCGCCGCCGGTTCGGCCCCCCGCGTCCCACCCCTGCAGCCGGCACAGCACCCGCTCCACGTTGCCGTCCACCACCGCCACCGGCTCGCCGTGGGCAATGCTGGCAATGGCCGCGGCCGTGTACGCCCCAATGCCGGGCAGCGTGCGCAGTTCAACCGCGGTCGCCGGCAGGTTGCCTTCGCGCTGGTTGGCCACAAACTGCGCGGCTTTGTGCAGCATGCGCGCGCGGCGATAGTAGCCCAGACCGCTCCACAGCGCCAGCACCTCCTGCTCCGGCGCCAGGGCCAGCGAAATCAGCGTCGGAAAGCGCGCCATGAATGCCTGGTAGCGCTCCACCACCACGGCCACCCGGGTCTGTTGCAGCATGATCTCTGAAACCCATATCGCATAGGGCTCAGGGTTGCGCCGCCAGGGCAGGTCGCGCCGGTTCTCTGCGTACCACTTCAGCAGCTGGCGGCGCAGCTTGCCGGTCTCCCCGGTGGTCCTTGCGGCTTCCGTCAGCTCAATGCCCATGCGCCTCAGATTAAGCCATTCCACCCTTTGCGCGCCTCATCCGTGCATGAACTTGAGCTTGCCCGCTCGCTGAGCAGGTTGTCGTGGGCGATTCCGGGGCTTCTGAAGTTGCTTGCGCCCGGGAATAGGCGCTGCTACGATTTGGCATCGCTCCCCGCGTCGCGCGATCCTGCGCGTGCGGACGCATGGTGCCATTCCACCCAAAAACCGGCTCATCCCGTAAGAGGATTAGTAATCGACTAGCCGGACTTCACCTTGCAACGCTCTGGAGGCTTTCACGTGAAAAAAACTGCACTTTGCCTCACCCTGACCCTGTTGGCCGTTTCCCCGGTACTGTTTGCCCAAACCACCGTCTCGCCCAACGACCTGAAACTTCCCTCCGCTTCCCAGGACAATGCCAGTCCCCAGAACGCCGCGCAGCTCAGCCATAAGGCAAAAAAGAAATCCACAACCATCAAGCCCTTTTCCCGGCTTGCCGTGGGCGGCGGCGTCTCGCTCATGGGCATCAATATGCAGGCCGCCACCAATGTAAACAAGTACCTGAACGTGCGCGGCGCCGGCAACTACTTCAACTACACGGTCAACAACATCACCACCAACGGCTTCAGTGTGAACGGCAAGGCGAACTTTGCCACCGGCGGCGTCTCGCTGGACTATTACCCGTTCCCGTCGCATGGCTTTCGCCTCAGTCCCGGCGTGCTGTTCTATAACCAGAACCAGATCACGGCAAGCGGCGTGGGCGCCACTGGAAGCGACATTACCCTGAACAGCGTCAAGTACTATTCGGAGACCGCCAACCCTCTCACGATGAACGGAATCCTGGGCCTGAACACGCACAAGCAGACTGCCACCTTCACCACCGGCTGGGGCAACATGATTCCCCGCAAGGGCGGTCACTGGTCCTTCCCCTTCGAGCTGGGCGCGGCCTTCACCGGTGTGCCTACCGTGAATGTGGGCCTCACCGGCTACGCCTGCACCAGCCAGGTGGATGCAGCCATAAGCGGCCCTTCCTGCGTGAATATGGCCACCAACACCACGGCGCAAACCAACCTCACCACCCAGGTCAACAAGTGGAAGAGCGACCTGAACCCGCTCCAGGTCTACCCCATCTTTTCCTTCGGCGTCACCTACTCTTTCCCCATCCGGTAACGCGCCGCCTTCCAGCGCAAAAGGGCCGCTCCCACATGGGAGCGGCCCTTTTGCGCGGTTCTCTACATCACAACGCTGCTGCGCGGAGAGCGGGTGCCTGTAGATGATCAAGACGTTGTACCAGCGTCGGATCGGGCGGGTGCCCCAGGTCCCAAGAAAGTGAATCGCGCCACTGAGAGCGGGTGCCCCAGGTCCCTCGCCTTTGGGGACCTGGGATTCCATGAACCCAACCGCACACTCTTACCCCAGCAACTCCCCAACCAGTCCCGGCGCAGCCTTCAGCGCCGCGTCAATCTGCGCCTGGTCCTTGCCGCCGGCCTCGGCAATCTCCGGCTTTCCGCCGCCCGATCCGCCCACCAGCTTGGCCACCGCGCCCACCAGCTTGCCCGCCTGAATGCGCTTGGTCAATCCCGGCGTCACCCCGGCAATCAGCGCCACCTTGCCTTCCGGCTGCGCAGACGCCAGCACCACCACGCCCTCGCCCAGCTTCTGCTTCAGGTTGTCCACCAGCGTGCGCAACTGCCCCCGCTCCAGAGAGTCGGCGCGCAGCGTCACCAGCCGAACCCCCTTGATCTCGACAGCGTGTGAGAGCGCCTCATCCAGAGCCCCGGCAGCCGACTTCATCCGGGCCTCTTCCAGCTCCCGCCGCAGCCGCTTCAGCTCGTCTTCCTGGGCCGCCAGCTTGGCGCGGAACGCCTCCGAGGGGCTGCTCCCTTCAGGCGCCGGCGCAATCTGCGCGGCAATCTGCGAGACCGCAAAGTCCTGCCGGAATGCGTCCAGCGCGCCCAGGCCGGTAATGGCCTCAAGCCGCCGCACGCCCGAGGAAACCGATCCCTCGCTCACAATCTTGATCAGCCCAATCTCGCCCGTGGCCCCGGTGTGCGTGCCGCCGCAAAGCTCCGTCGAAAATCCGTCCGAGAGCCGGACCACCCGCACCTTGTCGCCGTACTTCTCGCCGAACAGCGCCATCGCGTGGTACTCGCTCACGGCCACGTCAATCGGCACGTCTTCCAGCGTCTCCACGCGCGCATCGGCCAGCACCTCGCGGTTCACAATGCTCTCAATCTCTTCCAGTTCCTCATCGGCCACCTGGGCAAAGTGTGAGAAGTCGAAGCGCAGCCGCGCCGGGTCCACCGACGATCCGGCCTGCTTCACGTGCGTCCCCAGAACCTGGCGCAGCGCCGCGTGCAGCAGATGCGTTCCGGTGTGATTCCGCCGGATCGAGTTGCGCCGCTCCTGATCGACCACCGTAGTGACGTGATCTCCCACCACCAGCGGCTGCTTGAGCAGCGCCTTGTGCGCGCGCACGCCCTGTACAGGCAGCACACAGCCCTGAATCTCAGCCACTGTCGTATTGCCATCGGCGGAAGTGAACCAGCCGGTATCGCCGGTCTGTCCGCCGGAGTCGCCGTAAAAGCTGGTCTGGTCCAGAACCACATCCACGAGATCGCCCGCGGCGGCTGCCGGCACGCCCACTCCGTCCTTCACCAGCGCCAGCACCTCTGCGCCTGTGGCGGTGAGCTGTTTATAGCCCAGAAAATCGGTCTTGGGCAGTTCGCGATAAGCCGGGCTGGCCGATTTCTGACTCCCGCCCTTCCAGCTTGCGCGAGCCCGCGCCTGTTCCTCGGCACGCGCGGCTTCGAAGCCTTCATCATCGAAGAGAATTTCGGCATCATGGCAGGCATCCTGAATGAAATCTTTAGGAAGGCCATAGGTTTCGTATAAATGGAACGCAACTGCTCCATCAAGAGTCGCTCGGTAAAGGTACAGTTTGGATTTATCAGCGATTGAAAAATATCCAGATTTCAAGACCGCACGATACTTGTCAGAGAAGGATGCATCTGCATACATATCATTCAATTCGCCCTTCATTCTGGCATCGTTGCAGATTTGCTCCACAATACCGGGTTGAAACGCTTCGTAATTACCGATAGAAGTGTCCGCCGCAGCTTCAAGAGCGTCGTTGAGTTTTAATAGTCCGATTTCTAGAACACGATCAAATTGCTTCTCTTCCGCCTCCACCACCTTCACCACGCGAGCAGCCGAGTCAGTCAGTTCTGGATAAGCCATTTGCATCAGATCGCGAACGGCATAAACCATTTGACAAAGAAACGGTTTCTCCTGTCCCAGCAGCCGCCCATGCCGAATCCCGCGCCGGAGAATCTTACGCAGTACGTAGCCCCGACCTTCATTTGAAGGCAGCACACCATCGTTAATGAGAAACGTAGCTGCGCGGGCGTGATCTGCAATGATGCGAAGGCTGGCGGAATTCAAGCGCTCCTTTTCGTAAATCATCTCTGTCAACTCCGGCGTTGGGAGCTGGGGGTTCCATGCTGTAGGCGATCCAATATCGGGATTGAACGAGTACTTGAAACCAGTCAACGCCGCTGCTTTCTCAATCAGTGGCGTAAACAAATCGGTTTCAAAGTTCGAAACTTTCCCCTGCAGCACCGCCGCCACGCGCTCCAAACCCATCCCGGTATCGATGGACGGCTTGGGCAGCGGTGTGAGTGTGTAGCTGGTTGTCTTCGCCACCGGGTCCACCACCGCCGCACGATCAAACTGCATGAAGACCAGGTTCCAAATTTCAACGTAGCGGGCTTCATCCTGGCCGAAGGGTTTGTCGACGCCGGGCGTCTCGGCGGCCTCCAGGCCCATGTCGTAAAAAATCTCCGAGCACGGTCCGCAGGGGCCGGTCTCGCCCATCTGCCAAAAATTATCCTTCAGCCCGTATTCCTTGATGCGCTCCTTGGGAACGCCGGCTTCGATCCAGAAGTTCTCGGCCTCGGTGTCGCGGGGCACGCCGTCCGCGCCCTCAAAAATTGTCACGTACAGCCGGTCCTTGGGAATCCCGAGCCACTGCTCGCTGGTCACTAGTTCCCAGGCAAAGGCAATGGCGTCGCGCTTGAAGTAGTCGCCAAAGCTGAAGTTGCCCAGCATCTCAAAGAAGGTGTGGTGGCGCCGCGTAAAGCCAACATTCTCAAGATCGTTGTGCTTGCCGCCCGCGCGGACGCACTTCTGTGACGTGGTGGCGCGCGTGTACTCCCGCCGCTCCGCCCCCAGAAACAGGTCCTTGAACTGGTTCATCCCCGCATTGGTAAACAGCAGCGTCGGGTCGTTGGCAGGCACCAGTGAGGAAGAGTGCACCCGGCGGTGACCCTTCGACTCAAAAAAGCGCAGAAATGTTTCGCGTATCTCGTTCCCTGAGCGTGATTGCATGGCTCTTTCAGTGTAATCGGCCACGCGAAATTGCGGCACGCCATCCCCAGGAAGTCAGAATGGCAGTATACTTTCACTAGGCCCATACGGAGTGGGCTATTGCTATGGCTACACTGAGAACCCACGTATTGCTGCCCAGAAAACTGGCGAAGGATATCGACGAGCTTGCAGGGCCCAGGGGCCGCAGTGCATTTCTTGTCGAGATGGCCGAAAAGGAGGTCAAGCGCAGAAGGATGCTGGCTTTTCTTGACCAGGAAAAGCCTGCATGGCGCGAAGAAGACCATCCCGATATTGCCCAGCAGGGCGCGGCGGCCTGGGTCCACAATTTGCGCCGCGAGCGGAGTGAAAGGCAGAAGCATTTGGATGAGTTGGCCAAGGAGGCCGAAGGTTGAAGGCTTCCGTTCAAAATGCCGTGCTTCTGGATACCAGCGTTCTGATCGATCTCTTGCATGGGCGCAAGGAACCCGTAGGGCTGGTCCGCAATTTAACCATGCGCGGCTTCGTTCTGGCGACTTCTTCGATCAATATTGCCGAACTCTTTGCAGGGATGCGCAAGGGCGAGGAGGCGGAAACGGAAGAGCTGATTGAGGGGCTGGAGTGTCTTCCGCTGACGCCGGAGATTGCAAAGAGGGCTGGAAAGATCATCGCCGCGCGCCGCAGAATTGGAAAAACTCACTCTCTGGACGACATGATGATAGCCGCAACGGCAATCGAATACGGCTATACGCTGCTGACGGACAATCGAAAAGATTTTGAGATTCCTGAGATCGTCCTGTTTCCGGCCGAGTAGCCCCGCCCGCCCTACTCCTCGTGCGCTTCTTCATCCAGATTATCCAGATTTTCCAGAGCGGCCAGCGCCTCGTCCGGCACATCCCACTGCCGCAGAATCTTGTAGATCACCTTGGTTGAGAATCCCGCCGTCACCAGCCGTCGCATCACGCGCGCGGTCTCTTTCTCGTTCTCCGGCTTGCGGATGCGCTTCCGTTCCAGGTGCTGGCGCGCCAGGGCTTCCTCGTCGCTCGTTGCGTACCGGGCCTCCAGCGTCTCGGCAATCAGCTCTGCGCCCACGCCCTTCTTCTGCAAGTCCTGCCGCACGCGCCGCTCGCCCAGCTTCTCGTTCTCATGGCGCAGCCGCGCGTAGGTCTCGGCAAAGGCCGCATCGTCCAGGTAGCCGTACTCCTTGAGCTTGATGAGCACGGCGTCCACCACGGCCTCTCCTCCCTCGCCCGGCTCCACGCGCGTCCTCATCAGCCGCCGCAAATCGGCCTCGGTGCGCATCTGCCGCCCCAGCGCCTTCACGGCGTAGTCAAAGAGCCCCGCAGCATTCAGGAACTCCCGAGGCTTGCCGGATTTAGGTTTGAAAGGCATATCCGATAGTCAGTTATAAGCTGTCAGCGGTCAATAGCTTCTGATCTCTGATCTCTGCCCCCTGATCTCTGACCCCACAGTCGGCGTCACCGCAGAAAAAAGACGCATTTTTGTCTCTTTATGACTGCATTTTGCCTACTTTTGAGCCCTTTTTGCAGGTTCGCCGGGAACGTCTATACAACCCTTTGCTCTGATTCGGAACCTTATGGGCAGCCTTTCCGCAAAATCCAGCACCCTGAAGGGTTAACCCCTCGGCGAGATGCAACCTTCCAGACGAACATTAGCGCAAAATCGCAACCTTATAAGCGAACATTCAGCACATGGAACGAACCCTATAAGCGAACATTTGCCCCCGCCGGTCCCTGAAAACTGATCACTGACAACTGACAACTGACCACTGTTCACTGACCTCACTTCGTCCACTCATCCACCCAGTCGTTCACCGTCTTGTACCAGAGTTGCGAGTTCTGCGGCTTCAGCACCCAGTGGCCCTCGTCCGGGAAGTAAAGCATCTTGCTCGGCACCTTGAGCCGCTGCAGCGTGTCGAAGAGTTGGAAGCCCTCAGAGACATCCAGGCGATAGTCGAGCTGCCCGTGAACCACCAGCGTCGGCGTCTTGAAGTTCTTCGCGCTCATCATCGGCGCCCACTTGCGGAAGGGGTTTTCGCTGTCCGGCTTGCCGTAGTAGTCCCACGGCTTGCCCTTGAACTCCCACTCGTTGAACCACATCTCTTCGGTTGTCCCGTAGGCCGACTCCGGGTTGAACATCCCGTCGTGCGTCACGATGCACTTGAAGCGGTCGGTATGCCCCAGCACCCAGTTGGCCATGTAGCCGCCGTAGCTCGCGCCCAGGGCAGCTTCGCGGTGGGTGTCGATGAAGGGGTAGTGCTGCTCGGCGTAGTCCAGCCCCGTCATCAGGTCGGTGTAGGGCTTGCCGCCCCAGTCGCCGTTGACGCCATCCACAATGGCTTGCCCGTAGCCGGTGGAGCCGCGCGGATTGATCATGACGACCACATAGCCGTTCGCGGCAAAAAGCTCCGGGTTCCAGCGGAAGCTCCACGCATCGCCCCACGCCCCCTGCGGCCCGCCATGAATCAGAAACTTCACCGGATACTTCTTCGCCGCATCAAATCCCGGCGGCCGAATGAGGAATCCCTGCAACTTGGTTCCATCCTCCGCGGTAAACCAGAAGGATTCCATCTTCGGCAGGTCTAGCTGTAGAAACAACAGCTCAACGTTCAAGCTCGTGATCTGCTTCATTTGAGTCACTGAGATAGGACCAAAGCTCATAGTTCCCGGTATGCCTTGGACCTTGGCTCTCCGGTTCGTATCCGGGCTGCTTGACGCCGAAGAGATCGCAACCACTTCGCTTGGGGAGGCGATGGTCATACGACTTGCAACAATTGTCTGTCCGTCAGGCAGAGGATTAAGCGCGCTAAACTCCCCTTGATCAGTAATTGTCATGATTGAGCCGTCAAGCGTTGCCGAGAAGATCGGTGCCTCGCCTTCATTACCTGCGACGAAGTAAACGGACTTCGAATCAGGCGCCCACGCAAATTCATCCACCCAGTTCTCAAACTTCGGCAGCAAATCCCTGGTCGTCTTAGCCTTCCGGTCGTAAATCATCAGCCGGAACTTATCGCTCTCGTAGCTGGCCCGCTCCTGCGACCGCCAGGCCAGATACTTCCCGTCAGGCGAGTAGGCGGGCGAGAAATTGCCGCCGTGCGACGTGCTCACCTTCACCGGCTTGGCCGCCGGATTGGTCAGGTTGAGTGTGAAAATGCTGGCGCTGGTGCTGATGGCTGGCTCCGGATCCAGATTCTCCCTAAATGCCAGTTCCTTCGAGTCTGGCGCAATGGCAAATCCGCCGCCGCCCTCCACCGAAAACGGCGGAACGTCGTGGGGATCGTTGGGCGTCAGGTCGCGAACCGCCCCGCTCTCCACGGAAACCAGAAACAGATGGCTGCGCTTGTCGCCTGTAAAGTGGTTCCAGTGGCGATACAAAAGATGAGTAAAAATCTGCGCCTTCACCTTGCTGGCAGCCAGCGCCGCATCCCGGCCCGCATTGCACGTATCGCCGGATGAGTCCTTCTCGGTGATGGCCGGACAGTCCGGATAAACAGAAGAAGTAAAGACAACGGAGCGTCCGTCGGGCGACCATTTTGCGTTGTCCGCACCGGTCGCAATCGAGGTCAGCCGCCGGGCGCTGCTTGCGGTTCCGGTCGCGCCGTCAAACTCCGCCAGCCACACCTGCTGGCTCCCGTCGCGGCTGCTCAAAAAGAGAATCCGCTTGCCGTCCTCTGAGAACTGCGGTCCGCTGTCGCCGGGCTTGGCCACGGCCAACGGCTGCGGCTCGCCGCCCGCAATCGCCTGCACCCACAACTCCGCCGTCTTGGTGTTTTGGTCCAGGTCCACCGTCGTTACGGCATAGGCCAGCCACTTGCCGTCGGGCGACACGGCCGTTTCCCCTAGCCGCTTCATCTTCTGCATGTCCTCAAAAGTCATCGGCCGCTTCGCGGGAGGGGTCATGGGGCGCTTGGCGGGGGCGGGTTGGGCTGAACAAAAAGGCATAGTGGCCACCAACAAAAAAAGAAGGGAAACAGCGGTTCTGCGCATAAGATTTCCTGACCGCGCGGAGTCATCGGACACATTCCACGCGAAGAAAAAGTGTACACCGCCTGCGCATCGTCAGGTCGTGACGCGTGGGCGCGCGATGCATCCGGTCAAATGCTATACTCGGCTCCGTTCGGTAAGCCGGCTGGAATTTCCATGCCACGGCGACGAAAGGCGACAGAATGAATCGACGGGAGTTCTTTAGCGTGGCGGGAGCAGCAGCGGCAGCTCCGGCGTTTGCAGGTGCGGCAGCCGTTCAAAATGCGGGAACGGCGGATCTGCAAAAGCAGGTGCGGATTACCGGCCTGGAGACTGACATTCTGCACTTTCCCTCCGGCAGAGTTTTCTACGATGCCATTCACGAGTTTGGCGGCGCGCATGGCGGGCTGGTGTTGCGCCTGAAGACTGACGCGGGCATCACCGGCTGGGCCAGCAACGCCTTTGGAACCGAGCCGGGCGCGGAGGTTGCGCTGCAGGACATTATGGAGCGCGTGCTCAAGCCGGTGCTCGTCGGCCAGGACCCCGCATTTCCCAAGCGCCTGCGTGCCGATATGTGGAAGGCCCTGGAGTATTCCGGCGTGCAGGGCATGAACCAGTTCGCCACCTCGCTGGCTGAAACCGCCGTGTGGGACATTCTGGGCAAAGCCTTCCAGACGCCGGTGTACAAGCTGCTGGGCGCCTATGCGGACAAGTGCCCGGTGTACTCCATGTGCGGCTGGTACTATCCCAACGACGACGATCTTGCGGCCTTCCGCAAGGCTCTGGAGTCTGCGTTTGACGAGGGGTTCAGCGCGGCCAAGATCAAGGTGGGCCGCTCCACCCTCAAGGACGACGAGAAGCGCATCAAGCTGGCCATGGAGATTGCTGGACCCAATCGCCTCATCATGGTGGACGCCAATCAGAATTTCAATGTGGCCGAGGCCATCGTGCGCGGCAAGGTCTACCAGGAGCTGGGCTGTTACTGGTTTGAGGAGCCCACCGTGCCTTACGACCATGCCGGTTATGCGCAGATTGCGGCAGAGCTGGAGATGCGCGTTGCGGGCGGCGAAAACGAATATACGAAGTATGATTTTGCCGACCTGATTGCCCGCCGCTGCGTCGATATCGTCCAGCCGGACGCGCGCCGCGCCGGTGGTCTTTCCGAGTGGATGGAGATTGCGGCTCTGGCTGACGCTGCCCGCTTGCCGGTAGCCAGTCACGGCGGAGGACCGGCAGAGCTGCAGATGCTTCTCGCCATGCCCAACGCGATTTATATGGAGTCGGGCAGCTACAAGGGCCAGTCATCGACCGTCGAGCAGCTTCGCATGACAGGCAGCGCGGTTGCGGCTCCGGTGACGCCCGGCATGGGAACGGAATTGCGGCCCGATTATCTGAAGAAATACCGGGCCTGAGCACATCCGTCTGCTTCCCGCTGTTGTGCGCAGCAGCGGGAAGAAACCTACTTGTTCTCGTTGCCGGTAAGCCGGAAGGTGATGGTGCCCCAGAAAAGGCGTGCCCGCATCTGTACCGGCAGGTGGCGCTCGTCGTCCGTATACCAGATCCAGATATTGCCGCGGTTCTTTACCACGCCCGCGTCCGCCGTGGGCTGCACGCGCAGCGTTTTGAAGGTGCCCAGCGTGGTCTTGATCTCTTCGCGGCCTTCCACCTTCATGGTCACCGGCACCGTGTGCATGGCGTCCACCACCGGGATCACGAAGGTCTTGCCGACTTCCATCGGCTGCGACGAGGCATAGTACACGCCGGTCAGCAGGTCGGTCAGGCAGCCGGGCACGGCGGTCTCAACGTGCTTGGTCTGCCCGGTGACCAGGTTCTTCTCATCCAGAATCGACTTGCCCTGGCCGTAGTCAATCCGCAGCGTGGAGTTGATCTGGCGGCGTCCTTCCACGGTCTGCTTGTCGAACTCATACGTACAGCCCTTTACGCGGTCGAAGGTGGACTGGAAGCGGTCGCCCACGTGGAACAGCATGTTGATCGCGCCAATCGTGTCGGCATTGGCCGTGAGGCGCTCGCGGTCGCCCGTTGCCTCAAAGTGCAGCACCGCCGTACCGGCGGGAAACACGCGCCAGTCCACGGTGTAGATCAGGGTCTGCTTCTGCGGAAAGTTGAATCCGGCGCGCGGCGGCGCAAGCTGGCCCGCCTGCTGGCCGTAAGCCACGCCTGCCAGGGCGCAAAAAAGAATAGCTGCGGTCGTGCGCGTCTTCACCGTCAGACAGAACTCCTTGGTTATTTAACTAATTTGGCTCTGAAAGCGCTCAACGCAGCCCATGAAAGAGCGCGCTGAGAGCCGGCCGCAGCACGAGCAGGCTGAAGTACAGCAGTGCGGCCCCTATACCTGCATTGTACTCGCGGTGCCTGCGGTAGAGCTCGAAAGAGAAGCTGCCGGACGAGGCACTGGTAACCGCGGCGGTTCCCTGCGGTGGGTACTCCGGTGCTGTTTGCCGGGCCGGCGTAATCCGCGGAATCAGCCGGGGAACCGTGCGGCAGTAGGCGTCGAATCCGGCAAATGTGGCGCGCAAAAAGCGCTCCTCTGAGGCAATCACCGGAACGTAAATCACCCCAAACCCCACGGCCAGCACCAGCGCCACCGGCCAGCTCAGCAGCGCCAGCGCAAACCCGGCGGCCATCAGCATCGACCCCAGGTAAAGCGGGTTGCGGGTGTGCGCGTAGGGTCCGGTCACCGTCAGCTCGCGGTTCTTTTTCACGTAGCCGGAGGCGTAGGCGCGCAGCCACAGCCCGGGCAGCACCAGCGCCAGGCTCCAGGCCACGGCTGCCGGCAGGGGCGGACGCTGCCAAAGCTCAAATAAATAAATGGCCGCGGTCAGAAATCCCAGCGGCACGCGGATGCGGCGGGCCACCTTTTGCCAGCGGGCGATCCAATCCCGCTGCTGTGGGTCGGGTTGCTTGTTGCCCGGCTGTGTCATGGCGTCTTCCCCTCGGCCAGCAGCGCATCGGCGGCTGCCAGCACGTCTTCCGGGCTGAAGGTCAGCAGGCCGGCCTCCGGCTCCTTGTAGCGGCCGTGGTCGCGGCGGCTGTCCGGATGGCGCAACACCTTAAATCTAGTGCCAAACGGCCCGTTGCGGCTGGGGTCGGTCGGTCCGTAGACGCCCACCACCGGCCGGCCCAGGGCGCAGGCCAGGTGCAGCGGCCCGGTGTCCCCGGCAATGCACAAACCAATGCGCCGGGTGAGGGCAATCAACTGGTCCAGCGAGCCGGTCAGCGGTGTGGCCGCGCCGCCGGTTGCTTTCACAATCACCTCGGCCATCGGCATTTCGCCGGGACCGGTGTTCACCAGCACGCGCCAGCCCCGCTCCACCAACCCCTGCGCCACGGCTCCGTAGCGCTCCACCGGCCAGCGCTTTGAGCCCCACCCGGCCCCGGGGTTGATCAGCGCAACCGGCTGGTCCCCTGTGGGCGCAAGAAATGCGTCGCTCCAGGCTTCGGCGGCCGGGTCCACCGGCAGCCAGGGCCTTACCGGCGTCAGTTCGTCTCCGGCAATGGACGAGGCAATCTCCACGTCCTGCTCAATCACATGGGCGCCATGCGTAACCACGCGCTCGGTAAACAGCGTGCGCGCGGCACGTTCCCGCGGCTCTTCCTCGCCAATCACCCGCAGGCAGCCGGTCAGCCGGCACACCACGGCGGAGCGGATCGAGCCTTGCAGGTCGATCACCGCGTCATAGCCGGCGGTCCGTAGCTCGCGGCGCAAAGCCCTCACTTCGTTCACTGTTTTCAGGCTCAACGGGTTTTGGCGCCAATCCCGGATGTGCGCAAAGTGCAGCCGGTCCACCACCGGCATCGCCGGCCCGCGGCCCTTGCTTTCCGGCGCGGCCAGCAGCGCCCGCCAGCGCGGTTCCACCACCCAGTCAATGATCCAGCCGGGATGCGCCTGGCGCAGTGCCGTCACCGCCGGCAGCGCGTGCAGAATATCGCCCATGGCGCCCAGCCGGACCACGAGCAAGCGAAACTGGGACTGTGTTTGCAAACTTTGATTTTCGCACAGGGGCGGCGGGCGCGGCTGATCGTGCCGCCCCACTCTCCCTCAACTGAGATGGTTTTTACTGCCGGGTTGGCCGCGTCTCCCACATCGACTTCATCTCGTACACTTCCAGCCGGTCGATCCGGCTGGCCGCGCTTCCCAGGCTGCATTCCAATCCGCGGACTTCCGCGCTCACCGGGATCTCTTTCACCATGTAATGCGATCCCCCGTTGACAAAAATCTCGGCCACCGACTTGTCGATCAGCAGTTCCACCGCGCCGCGTCCATTTTCCAGATCGCCCGATGGAACCGTAGCCAGCACATTTCCCTGGTACCGGATCGTCAATACATCGCCCTTCTCCAGGCTGACCTCGATCTTCGCGTGCAGCGGCCCCGCTTTGATCGTGCTCAACTTCCGCCCGGCCTCCGTAGCCGTCAGCGCCGTCCACGCATGAGCCGTGCCATGCAGCAGTGCCACTTCCTTCACAGGCGTCACCCGCAGCCTGGGCCCCTCCGGCGTGCTTGCCAGCCGGAATTCCGTGGGGAACAGAATCATCTGGTTGAACGGCATGTCTTTCTGGTTGATTCTTCCCCACCCCATCTGCACCCGCCTGCCGTCCGGCATGTCCACAAACGACTCGGCCGCATACAGCGCATCGTCGCCATGCGCGTTCTTCCCCTCCGCATAGCGCAGAGCGGGCGTCTCGGCGGTAAACGTGCTCCCATCAAAGCTGCCAATGTAATACGTTGACGACCCGCCATGCAGAACCCACTTCATCCGGCTCGTGTTTTCATCCACCGGCAGCGCAAAGAAATCCGGGCACTCCCACAAGCCTTTGAAGTGGCTCCTGCGCGTCCATGCCTTTAGGTCCGTTGAAGTGTAGAAAGACATCCCGTCCTTCTCAAACAGCACCATCACCCAGCGCTTGTCCGGCGCATACCAGAAGACCTTCGGGTCGCGCGTATCGGTGGTGCCCAGTTCGCTGTCGCTGTCCAGTACAGGATTGCCCTTGTAATGCGTGAACGTCGCGCCGTTGTCCGTGCTGTACGCAAGGCACTGCACCTGCTTGTGCGTGAAGCGGTCGTACGAGGCATACACCAGCACCAGCGCGTCCTTGCCCCATCCCCCGTCGTTGTTGCGGTCCACAAAGCTTGTGCCTGACCACTCCGATCCGTTCTTGTCCGGCATCAGCGCCGCCGGCAGCTCCCGCCAGTGAACCAGGTCGCTGCTTACCGCGCGGCCCCAGTACATAAAGTCCGAGTCCGGCTTCACGCCAAAGGGGAAAGCCTGCCAGAACAGGTGATATTGGCCCTTGTAGTAGATCGGCCCATTCACATCGTTGTTCCATCCCCGCATCGCCGTAAAGTGGAACTGCGGCCGGTTGGGCTCCCTGTACAAGGTCTCCCAACCCTTGATCTTGTCGTCCTGGGTAATGCGGTCCAGCGCGGCCGCGGATGCGGCGCCGGCGAGCGTAATCGTCTGCCCCTTGAACTCGCTCACATCCACAAAGATCCAGTAGTCCACCGCGTCCGCCGCCAGTTGCACCGGAAATTCACGCTTCTGCGCCCCATCCACGCTGATCTGAAAGATGCGCATCTGCGTTTCGCGGCCCACGGGGACATTCAAATAGCGCTTGGTGATCGCCATGGTTCTGCTCTGCGCAAACAGGGAACCCGTCAGGCAGAGAAGCACAACCATGCTTGCCGCCACAGATCGCCACGGCATTCTGCCTGCCCTGCCGGCTGCAAACCGCAGCCCCTGATCAGAATCCTGAACCACGCAACGGAGTTTCTCGGATGAGTGCACAGACGATGGCAAAGGCGGCCTCCCGGAATGAGCTTCTTTTTTTGAAACATGCAGTTCCCGCCGGCAGAGCGTGGTGAATCTCGCCCATGGCTCCCGGTCGCACCACGCGCTACCGAAACTGCGCTTGCGTTTACAACCAATGATTCTCGCACAGGCGCAGCGGGCGCGACCTGATCTCCGGGCAGGAGAACTGGTAAGGGCATGAAACTCAGCAAGAGAATAAGTCGGTCGCTATTTGCCTATGCCGATTTTGTCCCGGCTCCGCGCCACAACGCTTCCATCTCTTCCAGCGAACGTCCTTTGGTTTCCGGCACAATCTTCCACATGAACAAGGCTGCCAGAACGCTCATCCCGCCGTAGATCCAATAGGCGAACCCGTGCTTGAAGTGCGCCACCAGGTACGGGTTCTCATCAAGAATGGGGAAGGACCAACTGACCAGGTAATTGGCGATCCACTGCGCTGCCACGGCCACAGCCATGGCCTTGCCGCGAATCTGGTTGGGAAAAATCTCGCTGAGCAGAACCCAGGTTACCGGCCCCCACGAAACGGCAAAACCGGCGGTGTAGACCAGCATGCAGACCAGCGCGATCATGCCCTTGCCGCCGAGCCAAAAGTCCGCGCCCAGCGAGATCATGCTGACCGCCATCACCAGCGCTCCGATGATTTGCAGCGGCTTGCGGCCGAATCGATCCACGCTGAGAATGGCAACCACCGTGAAAACCAGGTTGACCGCGCCCACAATGATCGTTTGCAGCAGCGAGGCATTGGTGGTCATGCCCATGCCTTTAAAAATATCCGTCGCATAGTAAAGCACCACGTTGATGCCCACGAATTGCTGGAAGACCGACAACGCGATGCCGATGAAAATCAGGAGCGCGCCGAAGGAAAGCAGGTTGCCGGAGTGATGCGCGCTGAACGAAGCACGGATTTCCGCAAGTTCCTTTTCGCATTCTTCCTGCGTCACCAGTTTCGACAGCACCGCGCGCGCGCCGCTTTCATTTCCCTTCATCATCAGGAAACGCGGGGTCTCGGGCACCAACAGCAGCAGCAGCAGGAAGAGGGCCGCGGGAATGGTGCCGGAAAGAAACATGTAGCGCCAGCCGATAGTGTTGAGCCAGGCATCGCCGCTCCCCGTCTTTGAAATTCCAAAGTTGACAAAGTAAATCACCAGCATGCCGAAGATAATGGCGAACTGATTCCACGCCACCAGATTTCCCCTGACCTTGGGCGGCGCAATTTCCGCAATGTACATGGGCGACAACATGGAAGCCAATCCCACGCCAATGCCGCCAAGGATCCGGTAAATCACAAAATTTGCCATGTATCCGGGACCGCCGTGGCCAATCGGAGCAAAGGGAAATTCCGGCGCCGCTGCGCCCAGGGCTGAAAGCAGAAAAAGCACGGCGGCAATCACCAATCCGCGCTTGCGCCCGATCCTGGTGCTTACCCAGCCGCCCATCAGTCCACCAATAATGCAGCCGATCAGCGCGCTTGAAACCACAAAGCCCAGCAGCGAATTCGCGGCGTTGGCCTGGGCGGGGTTGGCCAGATCCGTAAATCGCGGATCGATGAAATATGCCTTCAGGCTGCCTACCGCGCCGTTGATTACGGCCGTGTCATAGCCAAAAAGCAATCCGCCCAACGTGGCGATAAGGGTCAACAAAACGACGTACGGATTTAATCGAGACATAAAATTCCTGAAGATTACGGATGCACTGAAACAAGGTTTGCAGTTCGTTGTGGTTCACGCGCGAGTGTCAGGCTACAAACGTCTTTCTCGCGCAAACGCAGGGCGGTTGAAACGTCTTCGCCGCTCTTGCAATCACGGCAGCAGGTGGCCGCAGAAGATGAAGAAGTGGGTGCCCCAGGTCCCTGGGTGTGAGTAAATCCACTCAAAGTGGGTGCCCCTTATTTCGCCTTTGAGAAGTGGGTGCCCCAGGTCCCTCGCATTTGGGGACCTGGGAGTGGTGCTCCGATTTCCCCCTACCGCTGCAAAATATCGATCGGCTTGGTAAAGTCCGTCACCCGGATGTACCGCGCCAAAGACGGGTGCTGTTTCTTCACCGCCAAATACATCTCCCAGGCCACGCGGCGGTAGCTGAAGTGCCCGGCAGGCCCTGAGCGCAATTCGCTGATGTATTGCGCCTCGGCAAAGTCCATCTTGAACAGGCTCCGTATGCGCGTGGCCAGCGGCAGCACGTACAGTGCGGATTGTCCTGCCTCAGGAGCGCCGCTGGCCGCGATCCCGGCGCTCGCCTTGTGCGCTGCTTCAATCGCAGATTGGTAGTCGGCCAGCATTCCGGATTCGGCAAGAATCTCGAAACCCGCTTCCATGTCGCCGCAGCCCGGCGTCTCGTAACCATGCAGCGCCGTGAACGGCTGGATAATCTGCACGCAGCGGCGATGGCGGTGCATGTCGCGGAAGCCGCCAATGTCCATCAGAATGTCAAACCGCAGCGCCGCTCCGGCGTGGAAGGCGCGCAGCGCCTCGTCGTGCTTGCCGCGGTGGCGCAGGCCCAGATCCACAATCTCGGCAATCCGCGCGGCGGGCATCTGCGCCAGCAGGTCGCGGATTTGCCTGTAAGGGTGATGGCTGGCGGAGTAAAGCAGCGTGGCCGCCATCTCCACTTCCAGGGTCTCCGTGCGCTCCACCAGGTCCACCAGCGGCGCTTCGGCAATCGGGATGTCGCCCAGCAGGTCCGTCGCCGCCTGGGTGAGCTCGGCGCGGGTCTCGATCTCGTATTCGCTGGGCTGCGCGTATTTCACCAGCGTGGGGACGGTGCGCACCTCGCGGGTCAGCAGTTGCGCGGCTTCTTCGGCCAGCCCCGGGTCGGCGGCGGCAATCTTGTCCACAAACGTTGCGCCGGTCTCGGCGTTCACGTTCCACGCGGGGCCAATAGCGGCTTCGCGGAGCTTCAGCCCCAGGTCGCGAATCTCGGCCACCGGATGCGCCAGCAGACGCGAAACCTGGGTTTCCAGGGTGCGCGCGTTCACAATCTGGCCCAGCGAGGTATTCGTGGCCAGGGGCAGCAGGTACCGCGCCACGTCGAACGCCCGCGCCTTCAGCGTGCGTTCGTAAGCTTCCGGCTTCAGGGTCTCGGGCTGTGCCACATGCCGGCGCAGGGTTTCAAGCACCGCCGTGGTGGTGCGCTGGTAGGTGTCGAACAGATGCTCGACGGTCCCGGCGTAGAGATGCGCGGGCTCGGCATGTTCGCCGAAATCGGGGAAAAACCAGCCCGATTTCATAAAGTTCTGGTAGCGCGTCGAGCGTTCCTGGCCGTCCCAGCGCTGCTCGTCCACCAGCACAATGGCCGCCAGCAGGCTCAGCCGCTCCACGGCAAAGGCCACGTGCGCCAGGTCGGCAATCGAGCGATGCCCGTATTGAAAATAAAAGGTGTTCAGAAACTGCTCGGCGCGCTGCGCGCTTATCTCGGTCAGCGACTCGCGCATGGACAGCGCGGAGCGGGAATACTTGGCCATGGCATACGCCAGGACCTCGGGGTCGGCGCCGTGAACGGCGTAGACATCGGTTTGGTTGCGGGCGCCTGTGGGCAAAAAAGTTTTACTGGACATGGATGAGTGCTCGCGAACAGAATACGGCATTGGGGTGAGTGCGCGACTTCTCGCGCAAGTACCCGCCCTGCGAATTATCAAGTGCCGGCAGGGGCAGGAGTATCCGGGCCATGAGAGAGTTTCTGGTGCGCTCGTCGCACAAGCCGCGGCCATTGCCGTCAGGCCGCTGGGCAGCAACCCAGCGCTGGAACGACCTGCTGTTTGCGCACTGGCCGGTTCCAGCCGCCGCCATGGCCGCTCTGTTGCCTGAAGGCTTGCAGGTGGACACATTCCAGGGCTCGGCGTGGCTGGGGATTGTGCCTTTCTGGCTTGACCGCCTCAAGGTCCGCGGCGTGCCTCCAGCCCCCGTCGCCCGCAGTTTTCCCGATCTCAATCTGCGAACCTACGTCCGCGACGAATACACCGGAACCCAGGGCGTATATTGCTTTTCCATGGATGCCGGAAACCTGTTGGCGGTTGCCGTGGCGCGCGCCTTCTATCGCCTCCCCTATTACTGGGCAGATATGCGGCTGCAGCAGAGGTCGGAGCGCGAATTTGCGTTCTTCAGCAGGCGCCTGCTCTCCAGCCAGCCAGTCGTCTTCCAGGCGCGTTATCGGGGTCTGGGGCCGACACTTAAATCGGCGGAGAGCCGCAGCGGTACGCTCGAATATTTCTTCACCGAGCGCTATTGCCTCTTTGCCCGCAATCGGGACGGGCAGCCGATCCGCGCCAACACTCACCAGGTTTCCTGGCCGCTTGAAGAAGCGGAGGCGGTGATCGAGCAAAATGACCTGCCCGCTTCCATCGGGATCACCCTGCCCAACAGGGAGCCGGTGCTCCACTACTCGCGGCGGCAGGCGGTCTACATCTGGCCTGCCGAGCTGGTGCGCCCCGCGCTCGCCGGCCGCCCGGTCACCGTGGCTGCAACGCCATCGGGCTAATGGCTGTTTTCAGCCTCAGGCCTTCAGCTTCACCCCGCCCGCTTCTCCAGCCCGGCGCGATTTTCGCCCACTTATAATCAGGAACGGAAGGGCGCGGACTTTTACGCGCGGTGTGCAAACAAATATGGCAAATTTGCAAGGAAGAATTGCCCTGGTCACCGGGGCTTCGCAGGGAATCGGCCGGATGTGCGCGCTGGAGCTGGCGCGGACCGGCGCCACGGTTGTGCTGGCGGCCCGCAATGAGATCAAGTTGGCTGAGGCCGTGGCGGAGATTGAGGGCGCCGGTGGCCAGGCCGCTGCGTTTCCCCTGGACATCGCCAGCGAAGAATCCATCAAGGCCGGCGCCAAAGCCGTCCTCGATCGCTTCGGCAAAGTAGAAATCCTGGTCAACAACGCCGGCATCACCCGCGACGGGCTCATGATGGCCATGAAGCGCGCCGACTGGGACGATGTGCTCACGACCAATCTTACCGGCGCATTTCTGCTCACCCAGGCGCTGCTCCGCCCCATGCTCAAAAACCGCTGGGGACGCATCGTCAACATCTCCAGCGTGGTCGGTCGCACCGGCCAGGCGGGCCAGGTCAACTATGCGGCCAGCAAGGCGGGGCTCATCGGGCTCACGCGCTCCCTCGCCCGCGAGGTGGCTTCGCGCGGCATCACCGTGAACGCCGTCGCGCCCGGCTACATTGAGACGCCCATGACCGCCGTTCTTGACGAGAAGCAGCGCACCGCCATGATGGCGCAGATTCCCCTCGGCCGCCCCGGAACCGATCTGGAAATTGCCCAGTCGGTGGCGTTTCTGGCCTCCGATGCCGCGGCTTACATTACCGGACACGTGCTCGATGTCAACGGCGGCATGTTCATGGGCGGCTGAACCCGGACCAGGGAATCGAGGCGTAACTGCCGCGGATACAACACAACTTGATGCAATGCCTGCGGCCTGCCGATAAGCTCTAACGGAGAAGGATCGCATGGCCACTCTTGTTGAACCGGCTAAATGTCCCGTGTGTGTCCTGCCAGATCTGGCGGACGGACTGCGCTATGTCGCCCGCCAGCCCATCCTCGACCTCCACGGCAGGGTGCATGGGTACGAATTGCTCTTCCGCAGCGGTCCCGAGGCAGTTTTCCGCGGCGATGGCGATCTGGCTACCCGCACCATGCTCGACAATACCGTCATCTACGGACTGGATAAACTGACCGGCGGACTCCCCGCCTTTGTAAACTGCACCGCAGACACCCTGACCGGCCAACTCGTGCATGTTCTGCCTCCCAGCATGACCGTCCTGGAGATTCTGGAGACCCTGGAACCCACCCCCACCCTCATTGCCGCCTGCCGCAAGCTCAAGGCCTCCGGCTTTCGGCTGGCGATGGACGATTTCGTCTGGCAGCCCAAGTTCGAGCCGCTAGTGGAACTGGCCGATTACATCAAGGTGGACTTCACCATCTCCGGCGCTGCTGAGCGGAAAAAACTCATCCAGCAACTGGACGGTTTTGCTGTGGCGCTGCTGGCGGAAAAGATTGAAACCCAGGAGGAGTACCGGCAGGCATGCGAGGAGGGCTTCACCCTCTTCCAGGGCTTCTACTTCTGCCGCCCGGTCCTGCTTGAAAACCACAAGGTGCCGGTCAACCGGCTCTCCCACATTGAAATCCTGCAGCTGATGCGCAGCGACTCCATCGATCTCCGCAAGCTCACCCGCCTGCTCAAGCGCGACGCCTCGCTCACCTATCGCCTGCTCCGGCTGGTCAACTCCCCGGTCTGCGCCGTCCGCCAGGAGGTGCGCTCCATCCAGGCCGCCCTGCTGGCCATAGGCGAGGATGTCTTCCGCCGCATCGCCACCCTCGCCATCACCAGCGAACTCAATGCCGGTCAGCCGGCTGAGGTCCTGCGCATGGCCTTTGTGCGCGGCCGATTCTGCGAGCTGGCCGCCGAACGGTACGCGCTCGACTCCACGGAGCAGTACCTGCTCGGCATGCTCAGCCTGCTTCCCGCCATGCTCCGCCGCCCCATGGACGAACTCACCCCGGCCCTGGCGCTGCGCCATGAAATCCTCCAGGCGCTCCAGGGCGCAAACCTCCCTGAAAGCAGCCTGCTCCAATGGCTGGTGTGCCATGAGCACGGCGATTGGGCGGCGTGCGATGCGGTGGTTCAAGAGCACCAGCTCAACCAGGAGCATCTTGTCCGCTGCTATGCTGAAGCCGTTCTCTGGGCCGAGGCCGCCCTCCACTTCTCCTCTTAAGCAGTCCCCGGCCGGCGATGCGAACTGTGCGCAAAGGGAAAGAGGAAAACTATGGGCGCAGCCCTATTGCAGCGGCGCGTTGCGCGGCACGTTCGGCGTTCCCCCCGGAGGCATCCCCATGGCCGTCACCGCCGCTGCCACAAAGACGCCATCCTTCACCGCTCCCTCCACGCGCACGTTGTCGCCCACCTGGATATCGGCCAGCGTAATCGGATCGCGGCGCTTGCGGAAGGTGGTGTTTTCGTCGGCCACAAAGCTGTGCGCAGCGTTGTCCACTGAACCCATCAGCGTGACCTTGACGCCGTCAATGGCCGTCACCTTGCCCATCAGCCAGGTCTTCCCGTAGTTGGCCTGGCTCTCCCGCATCTGCCGGGCGCGCTCCGGGTCCACCTGCATAATAGTCATCGCGCCCACCGTCTTGGCGGTTGCATCCACCTCGCCCATGGCGCCGATCGCGTCGCCCACCTTGATGTCGCCGGCCTTGATCTGCTGCGGAGCATTGCCGCCCCCGCCCTCGCCTCTGCCGCCGCCCATACCGCGCCCGGCTCCCTGCTTCAAGATGCGCGTGTTGGCGCTGAAGAAAACCGTATAGGTCTCGCCTGTGTCGGTCTTGATCGTGTAGTGGTCGGCGGCCACCGCTGTGACCGTTCCCATCAGGCCGCGGCCGCCCATGCCCATGCCAAATCCGCCTCCCCGGCCGCCGCGCTGCCCCATGCCGCCGCCATACCCCTGCCCCTGTGCTTGTCCTGCAGGCGCATCCTGCGCCGCCGCGGCCACGCCCAGTGCCAGGCCCATCGCAATTACGGTGAAGAAACGGATTTTCATGCTGGCTCCTCGAAGGCTCTCATTCGCCCTGCCGACATAGACGTGCGAAACCCCTCGCGGGACGACAAGCCCCGCGCTCCCAGCCCCCTGATTCCCTCTACGGCTTCTTACGGTTGCTCTGCGCGGCAAGCAGTTGCTCAAACGCCGGTGTGCCATGCAGTGGGTAGAACGCTTTGTCGGCCTCCAGCTTCTTGGTATTGGTATACCCCTCGTTCAGCGCGATGCGCAGGTACTCGATTGCGCATCCGTTCTGCCCGGCCTGCATGCAGCCCCTCGCCTTGAAGTAGTTCACGGCGCCGCGCTCCTCCAGGGAGGCCCCGTCCTCCACCTGCGGATTGGCGCCGTTCTCAAAGATATCCGGATCGATGGCCAGAGCCGCCCTGTACGCATCCCAACCTTTGCTGTACTGGTGCTGGGCCAGCAGATTGGTGCCCAGATTCTTGTACGCGACGGCCAATTTGGGATCGGCCTTCAGCGCCCGCCGGTACATGTGCTCGGCTGCGCGCATTTGCTTCAGCGAGTCGTACACTGTGCCCATATTATTGAGCACATTGGCGTTCTTTGGGTCCAGCTTCAATGACATCCTGTAGCAGCGCGAGGCGTCGTCCAGATTCAGCATCAACTGGTAGGCAATGCCCATCTTGTTCCACGCTTCTGCCGAGTCGCGAGGGGCTTTCTTGTAAGCCTCAATCGCGGCCTGGTAGCGCTTATGCAGCATCAGCGTATCCCCAAGCTGCACCGGGGTGGGTTCATTCTTCGCCGCGGCAGGCGCCGGCGCGGGTTGTTGCGCAAGCACAGCCGGCGCTGCCATTACGGCTGCCGTGAGCAGCACCATTACCGGCACCCAGCGGCGTTTATCCATCCGGTACATATTCCCTCCCGTCGAAGGAACCATAGGTGCTTGCCAAGTCCGGTCGTCGAGTAAATTAAAGCACCATTGCCACACGAATGCGAGGCCCCGCGCCAACCCTTGAAAAGCCTCCGGAAATGTACGCCTGCAGAAACGCCCCCGCAGGCTTAAAGAGTAAACTTCTGCCAGAGCGGGAGGTTGCGCCATGAGTCCAACGGAACTGATTCCACAAGCGGGCCTCGCCGCCCGGTTTCGCCTCACGCGCCGCCGCACACTGGACCTGTGCCAACCGCTCACGCCTGAAGACATGATGGTGCAGTCCACGCCGGAGGCCTCGCCGGCCAAGTGGCACCTGGCCCACACCGCCTGGTTCTTTGAGTCCTTCGTTCTGTGCGAGTTCCTGCACGGCTACCAGCTCTTCAACGCGGATTTCCCCTGGCTCTTCAACAGTTACTACCAGAGCTTTGCCGCCTTCCCTGAGAAGCGCCTGCGTTCCTCGTTCTCGCGCCCCTCGCTCGACGAGGTTCTGCGCTACAGGGAGTACGTGGACGAGGGCGTGAACCGGCTCCTCCAGGGCAATCCCTCCGCCGAGGCTTTGCAGCGCATCGAGCTCGGCGTGAACCACGAAGAGCAGCACCAGGAGCTGCTGCTCACTGACATTCTCCACGCCTTCTTCACCAACCCCCTCCGCCCCGCCTATCAGCCTGATTCTGTGCCGGGGGCGCTAGGTCTCGATTCTGAGACATGGGAGAGAGGGCTTGTTTTTCAGCAATTCGAAGGCGGCCTCCGCGACTTCGGCCACAACGCCCAGGGTTTCTGTTTTGACAATGAACTGCCCCGCCACCGCGTCTGGCTGGAGCCTTACTCCCTGGCCCAGCGCCTCGTCACCTGCGCGGAGTACGCTGCCTTCATCGCCGATGGCGGCTATCGCCGGCCGGAGTTGTGGCTCTCGGCCGGGTGGGACGCGGTAAAAAGCAACAGCTGGCAGGCGCCGCTCTACTGGACGGATGCCAACGGTAGTTGGAACATCTTCACCCTCCGCGGCGAGCAGCCCTTGTCCCGTCTGGCGGCCGCGCCCGTCAGCCATGTCAGCTTCTTTGAGGCTGAAGCCTATGCCCGCTGGGCCGGTCATCGCCTACCCACCGAATTTGAGTGGGAGGCCGCTGCCGAAAGCCAGCCCGTCTCTGGAAATCTCCTCGACTCCGGCCTGCTGCTGCCGTCTCCCGCCCGCGAAGGCGAAACGCAGTTCTACGGCAATTGCTGGGAGTGGACGGCGAGCGCTTATCTGGGCTATCCCGGCTTCCATCCCCTGGCCGGCGCGCTCGGCGAGTACAACGGCAAGTTCATGAGCGGCCAGATGGTCTTGCGCGGCGGTTCCTGCGTCACGCCCGCGGCCCACATCCGCCCCAGCTACCGCAACTTCTTCCCCCCGGAAACCCGGTGGCAGTTCTCCGGCATCCGCCTGGCTTCCTCCTGACAACAGTTTTTGCACTTCGTCATCAACACGATGAATTTTTGACGAATCCCCCAACGACTTCCGCTTCGTAACTGCATTCCGCGCATCCAAGTTAAAGAATGAACACAGCAGCTTCCCCAGCACTCAATGCACAAGTCGATGAACAGGTAGCCTCCGCCGTCCGTGAGGGCCTCACCGCCCGGCCCAAACGGCTCCCGCCCTGGCTGTTTTACGACGCGGCCGGATCGCGCCTCTTCGACCGCATCACCGAGCTTCCCGAGTACTACCTCACCCGCACGGAGCGCAGCATTCTCACCGCCCACGCCGCGGCCATCGTGGCCCTCGCCGCGCAAGGTGAACGCCTGCGCATCTCCGAACTCGGCGCCGGCTCGGCAGACAAAACCCGCCTGCTTCTCGCCGCCGCGGTCCGCCAGCAGGGAACCGTGCTCTACGAGCCGGTCGACGTCTCCGCCACCGCGCTCGCAGCGGCCCAGGAGCGCATCCAGCGCGAAATTCCCGAGGTCACCGTGGCTCCGCAGGTGATGGATTACACCCACCGCCTGCACCTTGAACCGGCCGGCGAGCGGCGTCTCGTGCTCTACATCGGCTCCAGTATCGGCAACTTCGAGCCGCATGAGGCCCTTCGCCTGTTGCAACGCCTTCGCGCCAGCCTCTGCCCCGGCGACAGCATTCTGCTAGGCGTGGACCTGGTCAAGGACGAGCAAACGCTCCTCGCCGCCTACAACGATGCCGCCGGAGTCACCGCGGCCTTCAACCGCAACCTCCTGTGCCGCCTCAACCGGGAACTGGCGGCAGACTTCGACCCGGCGGCCTTCCGGCATCGTGCGCTCTGGAATGCATCCGAATCCCGGATCGAAATGCACCTGGAAAGCCGTCGAGCCCAACAGGTGTTCCTTGCCGGGCTGGAGCTTGAGGTGGATTTTGCTGCAGGCGAGCGCATTCACACCGAGAACAGCTACAAGTACGCGCCCGGCCACGCCGAATCTCTGCTGTCTGAAGCAGGATTCGCGCCCGCCGCAACCTGGACCGACCCCCAAGGCTGGTTCGCGGTCTGCCTGGGCCGCGCGGAGTAGCGCAACCCCTGAACCGCAAAAAAAACTATCCCCGGTCTCGTTTTTGAGATCGGGGATAGAAATTGGCGTCTGAAGCTAACGGATTCTTTGAAAGGCCGCCCTATTTCGGTGAGGCGATGCGCACCAGCAGAATGTCGTGGCTGGCCAGCTCGATCGGCATATTGTCGGTCAGCGTAACATCCTTGCCCGTCCACAGATCCTTGCCCGCCTGCGGCCCGTGCAGTCCAAGTTTAGCCAGGCTCAGGTGGAACGGATGCGTCGAGTATTTGTCCGGCCCGGCGTTCAGCACGGCCACGGCCATTGCTCCGCCCGTCAGATGGCGCGCCCACACATCCACTTCTCCATCGGAGTAGATATGCGTTGCCTGCTTGCCCAGTCGGTCCTGGTCGATGGCGATCACGTCTTTGTTGGTCAGGATGGCCGTGATCTCCGGCTTCATGTTGGGCAGGTCGTTGCCGGCCAGCAGCGGCGCGGCCAGCATGGCCCACATTGAAAAGTGGGTGCGGTTCTCGGGCAGACTCAGCGGCCTGACGCGGCCCTGATTGTCTTTGGTGCCGTTGCCCACTTCCAGCATGTCGGGGTCGTTCCAGTGGCCCGGCGCCGCGTACTTCGCCAATCCTGCCTGCTGGTTGATGATGTTGTAAATGCTGCTCCAGCTGGCCTGCACGTCGCCCGTGGTCCGCCACAGGTTGCCGCCGGCAGACGGTCCCCACTCCCATACCGCATCCATGCCGTACTGGCAGAACGAGTAGACAATGGGCCGCCCGGTGGCCTTCAACGCGTCACCCATTTTTTTGTAGGCGGAGTACATCAGGCGCATCTGCTCGGCCTTGTCGTTCGGAGCCTGGGCCTGCATCACCGCGTGGCCAAAGCTGCACAGGTCGTACTTCAGGTAGTCGATGCCCCACGAGGCGTAAAGCTGCGCGTCCTGGACTTCGTGGCCCAGAGAGCCCTCGAATCCGGCGCAGGTCTTCGGGCCTGGCCCGGAATAGATACCGATCTTCAGGCCCTTGGAGTGGACGTAATCGGCCAGCGCCTTCATGTCGGGAAACTTGTCGTTGGTATGCAGCACGCCGCTCGCGTCGCGCTGGCCCTCCCAGGTGTCGTCGATGTTGACGTAGGTGTAGCCGGCGTCTTTCATGCCCGTGGCCACAATCTGGTCGGCAGCGGCGCGGACGCCCTTGTCGTCCACCTTGCCGGCAAAGTAATTCCAGCTATTCCACCCCATGGGCGGAGTTGCGGCAAGGATTGGGGCCTGGGTGTGCACGACGGGTTTGCTTTTGGCAGCCGCGGACGGCTTGGTCTGGGCTGAGACGGCGGTCAGAGAGACCAGGGCAAGAGCGGTACAGCACAATGAAGCGGAAATACGCATATTCGATCCTCTTGAAAACGCTTTCTGGGAAATACTATGCTGCCAGGTCGCCGTTTCGCAACGATAAGTTCTGTTCAGTGCTTTGTGGGTGCGGCAAACCCCTGCGCGGCGTCAACTGGTCTTCCGCACGACAAAATTTTCACGGACGTTGAACGCAGGCCACACGCGGAATGCCTTGCAGGTCGGGGAAAAATTCAATGCGCGCAAAGCCGGAGGTGGCGAGCAGTGCGCCAATCGCTTTCTCCTGGCCATAGCCGCATTCCAGAGCTAGCAGGCCACCGGGGGTGAGCACGGCAAAGGCCGCGGGGATGAGCCGCCGGTACACATCCAGTCCATCGTCGCCGGCAAAGAGGGCCAGAGCCGGCTCATGGTCGCGGACCTCGACGGAGAGTGAAGCGCGGTCGCGGCCAGGCACGTAGGGCGGATTCGATACGACGATTTCGAAGCGCTCTTCCGCCACGGGCGCCAGCAGATCGCCGCTCAGGAAGCGGATGTGCCCGGCGACGCCGTTGATCTCCGCATTTTGCCGCGCCACGGCCAGCGCCGGTGCTGAAAGATCGATTGCCGTAAGTTTTGCGTGGGGAAGACGATGGGCGAGGGTAACCGCAATCGCTCCCGATCCTGCGCCCACATCCACAATGCAGGGATTCTCGAAACCGGCGGCGCGCTCGAGAACTTTTTCGACCAGATGCTCGGTCTCGGGCCGTGGAATCAGCACGTCCGGCGTAACGCGGAAGGGCAGCCCGTAGAACTCCGTTTCGCCCGTGATGTACTGGATGGGCTCGCCCTGCTTGCGGCGCTCAATGAGCGCGCGGAATTCTGTACCATGGTCGGTTGGGTTGTTCCAATGGGCAATAAGCCAGGCTCGGTTTCTCTCCGGATCGTTTCTTTGGAACAGATGAAGCAGCAAGGTCTCCGCATCCCATCGAGCGCGCTCAGGATGGGGGCCCTCGGCCAGCGCATATTCCCCCTCAGCAACCAAGGCGCGAATCTTCTGACGGCCAAGAGATGTTAGTTGCATGGAATTGCGCCTCAGGCTGCCTGGGTTGCATCGGCCTTCAACTGCTCCGCCTGGTAGTGCGTGATCAGCGCATCCACAATCGGCTGCAGCCGGCCTTCCATCACCAAGTCCAGTTGGTGCAGCGTCAGCCCGATGCGGTGGTCGGTCATCCGGTTCTGCGGAAAATTGTAGGTGCGAATCTTCTCGCTGCGGTCGCCGGTGCCCACCTGCTGCTTGCGCTCCTTGGCCAGCTCCGCGTTCTGACGGTCCATCTCCTGCTCGTAAAGGCGCGAGCGCAGCACGCGCATGCCCTTCTCGCGGTTCTTGATCTGCGATTTCTCGTCCTGGCAACTGACCACGGTGCCGGTAGGGATGTGGGTAATGCGCACCGCGGAGTAGGTGGTGTTCACTGACTGTCCGCCGGGTCCCGACGAGCAGAACGTATCGATGCGGATGTCCTTGGCTTCGATCTTCACGTCCACATCCTCGGCCTCGGGCAGCACGGCCACCGTAATGGCGCTGGTGTGCACGCGCCCCTGCGTTTCCGTGGCCGGCACGCGCTGTACGCGATGCACGCCGCTCTCCCACTTCATCTGCGAGTAGACGCGCTCGCCTTCAATAATGGCGATCACTTCCTTGTAGCCGCCCACGCCCGACTCGGAGAGCGAAAGCAGCTCGATCTTCCAGCGGTGCTGCTCGGCGAAGCGCTGATACATGCGGAAAATCTCCGCCGCAAACAGCGAAGCCTCGTCGCCGCCCGTGCCGGCCCGGATTTCCAGAATCACGTTCTTCTCGTCGTTGGGGTCCTTGGGCAGCAGCAGAACCTTGATCTCCTCTTCCAGAACCGGCTCGCGCGGCGCCAGTTCGGCAATCTCTTCCTCGGCCATGGCGCGCATGTCGGGATCGGTGAGCAGGGCGCGGGCCTCGGCCAGTGCCTGCTTCACCTGCTTCAGCTCGCGGTACTTCATCACCGGCGTTTCCAGGTCGCTCAGCGCTTTGCCGGCCTGCTGGTATTTTTCGCGGTCATTGAGCACCTCGGGCAGGCCGAGCTGAGCGGAGAGCTCATCGTAGCGGTGCTCCATTTGTTCCAGACGATCAATCACGGGTCAAACCTCATAAGCCCTCAAGGAGCTCGTTTTCAATGCAATGGGGGGATGAATCTGAAAAATGGGCGGAAAACACGTATCGGCGGCGGGCGCCGCTAGAGAAGGGCCGGGATGGGCTGATGAAGAACCACTTCGCTTTCTATTTTAGCGCGAATCGCAAATCTACAGGAATGGATTGACGATTCTGACGCCGTCTATCGCCTGGCCGTGCTGCATGTCTTCGCTGAGCACCACGCGACAGCCGCTCTGCCTGGCCATGCGCAGCACCAGCGCATCCCAGTAGGAGAAGCCATGCAGCCGGTGCAGATCGATGGCAGCAAGAATGTCGTCTACAGCCGGTGCGGCGACATTGAATTTTGAAAAAATCTCCACCTTGTTCCGGGCAAAACCGGCTTCCAGGCTGAGTTTCCTGGTGACCGTGACAAAGTACTCCTGCAGCACCTGAAGCGACACCACTCCTGTCCGCATGCGGAGATGGTCCTTGATCAGGTTGAGTGCCTTTGCCTGTTTGGCCGGATCTCGGGGATCGTCGGAATAGACCAGAACATTCGTATCCAGAAACGCGCGCGAAGCCGCCCCCTGTTGACTCATCTCCGAGGCCATTGGAGCCGGTCCTCATAAATCTCGTCCCGGTTCCACTTCCAGCCCGGCTCGGGCCTTCCCAATCCAGAGGTATGAGTCAGAAACTCCAGGTCGCGTTCCAGTTCGTCGTCGCCGGCGACATGCTGAAGGTGCTCGCGAATCTCCTGATTGATGCTCTTGCCCGTGGCGCGGAGCTTTTCGCGCGCGCGCTCGACAATTTGCTCGTCGATGGACAGGGTAATATTCATGAACACAGTATATGTGCGCACATATACTGTGTCAATATGCAGGCCACTAATTCAAAAACCACTTGGGAGACCTCAAGGCTTCACCACCGGTACCAGCACCGCCGAGTCGTGCCCCGCTCCGGAGTAAACGGTGATCGTGGCCGGCTTGTAGTCCCCGGGCTTTGCGGTCATGATGTTGGGCACAAACGTCTGCGGGTTGCGATCGTAAAGCGGGAACCAGCTGCTCTGGATCTCCACCACCACCGTATGCCCGGCCTTGAAAACATGGTCCACGCCGTGCAAAGAGAACTTGTATTCGTGGATGGAGCCAGCCGGCAGCGGCGTCGGCGTTGCAAACGATTCCAGGTACCGCCCGCGGAAGATCTCCGCGTTGGTAAGCAGTTGGTAGCCGCGCATGTCGGCTGTGACGGCGTCCTCCGGGTACTGGTCGATCAGCTTCACCACCATGTCGTTGTCCGTGCCGGTCGTCGAGGCAAAGATGTCTGCAACCACTTCGCCGGTCAGCGTCAGGTCCTGCTTGAGCACCGGCAGCTTCCACACGGCCACATCCTTGCGTTCGGTTGCGAAGCGCTGGTCCTCGGCGAGCCAGTCGTACCACTGCGAACCCTCGCTGTACGTGGGCTGGATCGGCCGGTGCCGATAGGGAACCGGGTTCGCGGGGTCGCTCACGTAGCTGGTTGCGGCCTCATTCGTCGATCCGCCAAAACTCAGCAGTCCTGCTCCCGCCAGATGCAGGCCGGTGGGCCGGGAGTCCGCGGGCGGAAAGTGCGCGTAGCGCTTCCAGGTGTTGGAGCCGGTCTGAAAGCTGGCCGTATCCGCAAGGTCGAAGCCGGGCTCGTCCTTCAGGTAGTGCGCAAAGAATTTAGTCTCAATCTGGCTGCGGTACTCCTTGCCGATGGGCTCTGTGTAATCCAGATTGCCCAGGTGCCGCGTGGTCGCGCCCCAGGAACCGTGCCGCCAGGGGCCCAGAACCAGAAAGTTCCGGTGGCTGGCGTCGTGCGGTTCCAGGCTGCTGTATTCCTCCTGCGGCCCGTACATGTCTTCTTGGTCGTAATAGCCGCCGACGGTGAGCGTGGGTACGGTAACCGCAGTCAGCGCGTTTTCCACGCCGCGCGCGGCCCACACGCTGTCATAGGCGGGGTGTTCCAGGAAGAGCCGCCACGTCGGCAGTTCTTTTACGGGCGCTTCTTTCACGGCTTTCCTGAAGCTACCACGCTTCAGAAAGTACTCGAATCCGTCGCGAGGGTAGCCGCTCCCGTCCCGGCCATAATCCACGGCAACCTCTTCCTTGCCGGACTCCATCGCCAGCACATAGTCGTAGCCGTAGCTCAGTCGGAAAGCGCCGTTGTGGAAGAAATCGTCGCCCATCCACACGTCGATCATCGGCGCCTGCGGGGAGATGGCCTTGACGGCCGGGTGAGGATCGATGCCGGCCATCATCGCCAGAAATCCGGGATAGCTGGTGCCTACGAACCCTGCGCGTCTGTTGTTGCCAGGGACATTCGCCAGCAGCCAGGCCACGGTGTCGTACGTGTCCGTGCTCTCGTCCACGGCTTTTGGGTCGCGGTGATCCGCAAGCGGCCGCATCATCTCAAACCGCCCCTCGCTCTTGTAGCGCCCGCGAATGTCCTCGGCAACGTAGATGTAGCCTTCGCGCGCCAGTTCCGGCCGGCCTGCAAAGAACGACCCCCGGCTGCTGTTGTCCACGCCGTACGGCGTGCGCTGGATGAGAAATGGCAGCGACTCGGCGATATCGGCGGGCTTCAGAATCACCGCGTGCAGCTTCACGCCGTCGCGCATGGGAATCATCGCTTCCGTGCGCTGGTAGTCGTGAAAGAGGTGATGAACCGGCGCTCCGGTGCGGGCGTACACAGCGCCGGGCTCGGCGGTCACCGCCGCCGTTAGGCCGCGGCCGCTGGCGTCGAGCGTAAAGCGCAGGCTATCCCTGCCGCCGGGGATCTGGAATTCAACCGCAGAAACGGCTTTCAGCTCGGTCGGTACCAGCCGCTCGGATTCGGCTTCGAGTTTCCCGTCCTGCACATAAACACTGAGCGGCGTATCGGGCTCGACGGGGTTGGTGTACTCGCCGCCAAGCGCTTCAAGCTCTGAAATAGTAGGCGCGGCGTCCTGGGCCGGCGCGGCATGCTGCCTGGCAACACCGGCCGTGGAGAGCGGCAGCAAGAGGCAAAGAACCACGGATGCAAGGCGAAGACGTGGCAAGCGGAATATCTCCTCAGGTGGCTCTAGGTCTCTGATCGCATGAAAACATGTGCTTCCAGGGCATGTAGCGCCGGCCTCCCGGCCGGCTGTCGTGCGGGTCTCCTGACCCGCGCGTGCCAGCGCTGCAAAGGAACATCTTCATGCGGTCTCCGCCCTAATGCGCGTGACCGTGGTGGCTGTGTTCGTGGCTGTCGCTGTTGGCCAGTTCTTCAATGGGAACCACGCACCCATCGAGCTCCCGGCAGCCTATGTGCTCGAACTGGATCGTGGTGTGGCAAATATTGAAGTGATCTTTCAGAACGTGGTTGAGCTTCACCAGAATACAGGCGCTCGCTGAGGGAGGAATGTCGGCGATGGTCACATGGCAGGCCAGCGCGCGGGATTGCGAGCCCAGGCTCCACACGTGCAGGTCGTGTACATTGACCACGCCCTCCACCTTTTCCATCCCGGCGCGAATCTCGTCCAGCGAAACCCCGCGCGGGGTGCCTTCCAGCAGAATGTTCAGGCTCTCGCGGACAATGCCGAAGCTCGACCAGAGAATCAGGGCTGCGATCAGCAGTGAGAGAACAGGGTCGATCCAGTTCTGCCCGGTGATCAGGATGCCGGCGCCCCCGGCGATCACCGCTGCCGTTGAAAGCGTGTCTCCGGCCATGTGCAAAAAGGCGCTGCGCAGGTTTACGTCGCGGGCCACGCCCCACAGCAGCGCGGCAATCACGCCGTTCATCACCACCCCGGCGGCGGCCACAATCATCATCAGCCGGGGCTGGACGGTGACCGGAGCGCTGAGGCGATGGACGGCCTCGACGGCAATCCACAGCGAGATGAAGATCAGCGTGCCCGCATTGACGAAAGCGGCCAGTACGCCGGCCCGCTGGTAGCCAAAGGTCTTCGACTCTGTCGCCGGGCGCGTCTGGAAGTAGACGGCCACAAAGCTCAGCAGCAGCGCCAGAAAATCCGACATATTGTGGCCGGACTCGGACAGCAGCGCCAGCGAGTGCGCCCGCAGTCCGGCCACGAAAGTCACCACAACATAAGCGAGCGTGGCCAGCAGCGAGAAGCACAATACGGATTTAGTGCGGTTTGTGCCGGACGAAGGCGCTGCATGAACGTGCATGGTCTTAGTGTAACCGGGGTAGGGTATGGAGAGCTACATCAAATAAGGAACTGCCATCACCCTCGGCCTGGGCGCAGATGGCTCAAATCCAGAGGATCGGGATCGTCGAACGAGGGCAATGTTGGAAGGCCTTCGCGCAGGCCGGTCCACTCCTCGGCCACCACGATGCTGTTTTGTGGGTTGCCCGGCTGGTAGCGCGCCGTGCACGGAAAACCGGCCCGCACGTGGGCCGCATTCACCACCTCCCGCATGTCGGTGATGTCCTGGGAACACTCGTAGTCCACCCCGGCAATACGATAGCTGTACAGCAGCATGGTCAGCGTGCGCCCAGCCTCGTGTTTGCCTTCGGCTGGGGCTTCCACTTCGCAAATGTCAAACAACATGCCATCGACCAGCCGTCCGGACTGCACCAGAAACAGGCGTCGCGCGCGCTCCAGCTCCTGGGCAGTGGGGCGCTTGTGAAACACCAGCCAAAGCACAAGGGCGCCCAGCACCGCTATCAAAGCCAGCCCGGCGGCCATCTGCCATTCGGTCATGTTCAGGAAGGTCATTCAGAGTAGGAATCCGCCCCATGGGTCCCACCTAGAGCATACCGCAGGCATGCGCCCGGCTTGCCGGAGGGCACGGTGCGGCAGCCCAATCGGATTTGCGCCCATTCAAAGTGGGAAAGGACGGAAGGTGGAATTCCCATGTCAGCCCCCACGCACCAAGCCGGGAGGCTATAAATGCCATCAGGAATGCAGCCCCAGGCAGCCATGCGCAGCCCGTCGCCTGTCTTGCGCCCAGGCGCGCTCTCCCCGAATCTGGCCTGAACTCGGCTCTCCGGACGCTGCGGAATGACCTATACTCAAGGTTGCGTCTTACAAGGAGTTCCGGCCTGCCGGACGCCCTGTTTGCGGAGGTTTTTCTTGGCTTTGGAGCAGAGTTCCACAACCGCGCAACGTCCCCGGATTCGTTCCACCACCGTCATCTGCGTCCGGCGCAACGGCGAAGTGGTCATGGCCGCAGATGGCCAGGTCACTCTGGGCGAGCACGTGCTCAAGCACTCGGCCAAAAAAATCCGGCGGCTCTATCAGGACAAAATTCTGGCCGGATTTGCCGGTTCCACCGCCGACGCCTTCTCGCTCTTTGCCCGCTTTGAAACCAAGCTCGAGCAGTACGCCGGCAACCTGAACCGCGCGGCCGTCGAATTGGCCAAGGACTGGCGCACTGACAAAATGCTGCGCAACCTTGAAGCCCTGCTGCTGGTGGCTGACAAGGGGCAAACCTTTCTCATCTCCGGCTCCGGGGACGTCATCGATCCCGACGAGCCGCTGGCCGCCATCGGTTCCGGCGGAAGCTATGCCACGGCAGCCGCCCGCGCGCTGATGGAAAACACCGATCTGAGCGCCCGCGTGATTGCCGAAAAGGCGATGAAGATCGCCGGAGAAATCTGCATCTACACCAACGACCGCATCACCATTGAGGAGTTGAAGGGCTGACGGAACCTCCCGCTGCCCCGTTCATTCATGGCCATTTATCTCCCCGCATCCGCTGAAGAACAGGATCTCTCGCTGGACGAGTTGACCCCGCGCGAAATCGTCGCCGAGCTCGACAAGCACGTCGTCGGCCAGCGCGCCGCCAAGCGCGCCGTTGCCATCGCGCTGCGCAATCGCCAGCGCCGCCAAAAGCTACCTCCCGACCTCGCCGACGACATCATGCCCAAGAACATCATCATGATCGGCCCCACCGGCGTAGGCAAAACTGAAATCGCGCGCCGCCTCGCCAAGCTCACCGGGTCCCCGTTCCTCAAGGTCGAGGCCTCCAAGTTTACTGAGGTGGGCTACGTAGGCCGCGATGTCGAGTCCATGATCCGCGACCTGGTTGAGATCGCCATCGACATGGTGCGCGAGGAGCGCCTCGAAGAGGTGGAAGACAAGGCCGAGATGAACGCCGAAGAGCGTCTCCTCGATGTCCTGCTTCCGCCTCCGCCGCCCGTGCCGCCCGCCGCCGAGGGCCAGCTCACTCTGCCCGGCACTGAAAGCTATCAGCGCTCGCGCGAGAAGCTCCGCCAGCAGTTCCGTGAGGGCAAGCTCGACGACCGCCAGGTGGAACTCGATGTCCGCGACCGCGGCACACCGCAGTTCGGCATCATCAGCAACCAGAACCTTGAGGACATGGAAATGAACCTCAAGGACATGCTGCCCAACATCTTCGGCGGCGCATCCAAGAAGCGCAAAATGAAAGTCGCCGACGCCTTCGACTACCTGGTGCAGGAAGAAGAAGGCCGCCTCATCGACATGGACCAGGTGAACCGCACGGCTGTCGAGCGCGTTGAATCCAACGGCATCATCTTCCTCGATGAAATCGACAAAATTGCCGGCCGCGAGGGCGGCCACGGGCCTGACGTATCCCGCGAAGGCGTGCAGCGCGACATCCTCCCCATCGTCGAAGGAACCACCGTGAACACCCGCTACGGCATGGTGCGCACTGACCACATTCTCTTCATCGCCGCCGGCGCTTTCCATGTTTCCAAGCCCAGCGATCTCATCCCCGAGCTGCAGGGCCGCTTTCCCATCCGTGTCGAGTTGCAGTCGCTCACCGTCGATGATTTTTTGCGCATTCTCACCGAGCCCAAGGCCTCGCTCACCAAGCAATACTCGGCGCTGCTTGAGACAGAGGGAGTGCGGCTGGAGTTTGCTCCCGAAGCCCTGCGGGAGATGGCGGAGTTCGCCTTCAAGGTGAACGAGCAGACTGAAAACATCGGCGCGCGCCGCCTGCACACCATCATGGAGCGGGTGCTTGAAGATGTAAGTTTCCTGGCCCCTGACGTCGCCCGCCGCGCTCCCAATGAAGAGGCTGCCGCGGCCTTGTCTGAGGCCATCAAGAGCGAGTCGTCCACGCCTCTGCCCTACCTGGAGCGCGTCACCACCGCCGGTCCTGAGAAAGTCTTCCTCATCGACGACGCGTACGTGAAGCAGATGGTTGCCTCCATCGTGAAGGACCAGGACCTCTCGCGCTATATCCTCTAAATCGCTTTCACTACAACAACATATGGCTGCCCCAGGTCTCGCTTTTGAGACCTGGGACTGCCAACCGTACTATCTGCCAGCCAGCGCTTCCAGCTTTCGAATCGCCTTGAGCATCTCGCTCAAGGCCGTCTTGCCAATCTCGTTCTCAAACTCCTTCTGCAATTTATCGAAAGCCCCAATCACGCGCACCGCGCACTTCTTTCCCTGCGGCTTCAAGGTCAGCAGATAGGCCCGCGCGTCTTCGGGATCGATCTTTCTCTGCAGCAGTCCCTTGGCTTCAAGCGAAGAAACACAGTGGCTCACGTTGCCCCGCGTGGTTCCAAATGTATCCGCCAATTGTGACGGCTTCACCAGCCGCGGCGCTTCAAAGAACATGGCCGCCAGCACCAGCCCTTCCAGAAAACCAAGGCTGTCGGCGGCCAGAACCTGCGTAGTGAGCGATTCAAAACGGCGCGCCGCCCGGTTCACTGCAAACATGGGACTCTCGTGGAGAAATGCATCGATGCGCATGGCTTCATTCTAATGGTTGAGAGCCTCAACTATTCAAGACAACATCAAACCGTCCTTGTAGATCGGCCCGGCAGCGTTCACGATCAAAGAGAAAGCCAACCTATGCCCGCTTTGAAATCGCTCCGCATTACAGCCGCCTTGCTCCTCGCTGCCTGCGCTCCCGCAGCCTTCAGCCAGACCGCAACCCCGCCGCTTCCCCATCCCACGCAAACCATGGTGGTGCTGGGTTCCCCCGTCCCCGTGCCGCTCGCGGAGTCCTCCTCTTCCGTGCTGGTTTTACCCGTCGAAACAAAAACGCTGACGCTCGAGTCCGAGCAGGACCTGCTCCGCCAGGACTCGTCAGTCTTTCTCGAGCAGCGCGGCGCCGGCGGCGGTCAGGCCGACATTGTCCTCCGCGGCGGAACTTTCGAGCAGACCCTGGTCCTTCTCAACGGCTTTCGCATCGACGACAGCCAGACCGCGCATCACAATCTCGATCTCCCCGTTCCCTTTGACGCAATGGATTCCATCGAGGTCTTGCACGGCGCAGGCTCCACGCTCCACGGGGAAGACGCGCTCAGCGGCGTGGTCGATTTCCTTACCGCCGCGCCGTCCCTGAATTCTCTGGTCGTCCGCGCCGGCGCAGGCAGCTTTGGCTCCAATGAAGAGTCGCTGCTCGGCGCTCTGGTGCGCAGGCAATGGAGCGGCCGCCTCACCGCGCGCCGCAATTTCTCCACCGGCTTCATGCCTGACCGCGATTACCGCAACCAGGATGCCTCCCTGGAGAGCTGGGCCGGCTCGCGTCTCGGCGTCTCCGACGTGATGGTTGCGGCCAGCGATCGTTCCTTCGGCGCAAACCAGTTTTACGGGCCCTATAACTCGTGGGAGCGCACCAAGGGTGTGTTTGCTTCCGGCCGCCAGGAGTTAGGCAGCCGCACCCAGGCGGCCTTCGGCTACCGCCGCCACACCGACGAGTTTGTCCTGCTGCGCAACAATCCCTCCGTCTATGAAAACAACCACACCGACGGCTCCTGGCAGGCGTCTGTGCGGCACACCGTTCCCATCGCAACCACTTCCCTGCTGCTCATCGGGCTGGAATCGGATGGAGACAGCATTCGCAGCAACAACCTCGGCCTGCACGCCCGCAATCGCGGCGCGGGCTATGTGGACCTCGATCTTCGCCCCGCAAAGCAGCGCTGGAATCTCTCGGCGGGCGCGCGCGAGGAGATTTTTTCCGGCGGCGCGCAGTCTGTCCTTTCGCCCCATCTCGCGGGCAGTTTCCGTGTTGTTGACAAGCTGAAGCTCCGCGCCAGCGGCGGCTACGGATTCAGGATTCCCACCTACACTGACCTCTATTACTCTGACCCGGCGTCCATCGGCAATCCCAACCTCAAGCCGGAGTCGGCGTGGTCCGGCGACGGCGGCGCGGACTGGATTCCCGCCACCACTCTTTCCATTTCGGTCACCGGCTTTTACACCCGCCAGCACGACACCATCGACTACGTGCGCTCGTCGCCCACGGCGCAATGGCGCGCCGTCAATCTCAGCGGTCTGCACTTTACCGGCATCGAGTCTTCCGCAACCTGGGTCCCGGCAAAGTCGCAGCGCATTCAAATTGCATGGACCGGCCTGGCCGGCGCGCAGGCCTCCCTCAACGGTCTGCAATCGGAGTACGCCCTCAACTATCCGGTCCAGAATATTCATGCCACGTGGACCGCATCGCTGGGCCGCGCGCTTGTCCTCGCCAATGCCGTCGAAATCGCAAAGCCCTATCAGCAGGCCGGCATTGCTCCGTGGAACGCCTCCGCTTATCCCGTGTGGAACGCCGCGCTCACCCATGACGCGGGCAAGATTCGCCCCTATCTGCGCCTCGGCAACCTCAGCAACACCGGCTATCAGCAGATCAATGGTGTCGCCATGCCCGGCCGCTCCATCACCGGCGGCGTCTCTCTCTGGCTCGGTCGGTAATTTGCTGCGGAAATTCAATGCGGCAAGCGCTCGCATTCTGCTAACCTATCCGCGTACCTCGCGAGCCCGCGCGCGGCAATCAATCAGCGGGCTCTACCTGCACTCTTCCGCTCTTGAGGGAATGTGGATGGAGGCGCACTCAAGAGCACACCGGGAAAGGTGTGCCTGCGCCCTTCGGATTCCACGCAGCCTTTTCCTCCACTCCACGCAGTTCAACGCCAAGGAGAGTAGCCATGAGCAATCCCGATCATCACCACAAAATCACCTACATCGAATTCGCGTCGACCGACATCGAACGCACCAAGAAGTTCTACGCGGCTGTCTTCGGCTGGAGCTTTCAGGACTGGGGTCCGGACTACGTCAGTTTCAACGGCGCCGGCATCGACGGCGGCTTCGCCATGTGCGAGCCGCATGAAGGGCCGGTCAAATTTGCGCCGTTGGTCGTGCTCTACTCCGCGGACCTCAAGGCCACTGAAGCCGCAATCGTTGCCGCGGGCGGCAGCATCGTTGTGCCCACCTTCGAGTTTCCCGGCGGCCGCCGCTTCCACTTCTCTGATGGTGCAGGCAACGTGCTGGCCGTCTGGTCGGAGTAAGCCAACTTATCTCAACAGACAAGAACAACGCTCAGCAGATTCCCATCCTTGCGTCAGCAAGGATGGGAATCTGAGCAACCCACACAATCTAATTCACCGTCGGCGGCAGCATCAGCGGCTTGCGCGGCCCCAGTTCTTCGCGCACCAGCGTGAGGCCCAGAATGCAGCGCTCGAAGCGGTCGCTCAGGCGCGCAAACAGCGGCGCTTCCTGCTCATACTCAAACAGGTTGAACTGGCTGACGATGAAGTAGCTTTCCTTGCCGGCGTGGATCAGTTCGCCCAGGCTTGGCTGGTGGCGCCGCAGCCGGCGGTTTGATCCCAGCGCTTCGGGATACATCCCTGCAACAAACAGCGCATAGTCGCCGATGTGCTTCCGCACGGCGCGCTCTGCATCGAACGACGCCGCCGTGCCGTGCACCGGGTCCGAAGCCTGCATCATCTCGGTCAGCTCTGCAATCGGGCGGCCAACTTCGTCGCGCACCTTGTAGAGCTTCTCGGCATCGGAGAACTCGCACAGCAGCCGCGCCACGTAACCAGTCACATCTGGATCGTGCAGCCCCAGCTTGCCCTCGTAACTGTTGCGCACCGCATGTTGGAAAAAGGATTCGAGTGGATGAGATGGCTCTTGATGATTCGGGGCCTGCATACACACCTCCTGCGGCTGCACGCAAGCGCAGCCATCTGCTCTGGGGCATTGGCCGGTTGCTAATGCATGTGCAGCCGGGGACGCCAGCCACTGCCTGTTTATCCTGCTGTAACACAGAGACTATCGGAAAATTGCGGCGTATATCGAGGGAGGAGTCAACTTTGTTAGCAGAGGGGCAGGCCGATTGCAAGCGCAGACGCAGAAAGGGCAGCCGTGCGGGCTGACCTCCAGTTCGTTTGCATTGAATGCCGGGTGCCCCATGTCCCGATTCTGGGACATGGGAAACTACAAACCTTCACTTGCGGCTTTCAACCGGAAACCAGCACATCAAACAGCCGTCGTTGCCCGCGTTTCAAGTTCGGCCAGCCGCTTGGCCAGCAGCGTCTCCAGCTTCACCAGCGCGGCTGAAAATCCTTCAATGCCTTCCTTCAGCTTGTCCGTCGCCATGCGGTCGGCGTCGTGCATCCATTCAAATACATCCTTGTCCATGACGATTCGTTCAATGTGCATGGCCCGCGCGGCTTCGGCGTCCAGCTTGCGCGGCAACTCGCCCTCGGTGGCTTCCAGTTCGGCCAGCAGTTGCGGAGAAATCGTCAGCAGATCGCAGCCGGCCAGCTCCCTGATCTCGCCGATGTTGCGGAAACTCGCGCCCATGATCTGCGTCTTGAAGCCGAACTTCTTGTAGTAGTTGTAGACCTTCGTCACCGACTGCACGCCGGGGTCCTCGGCGCCGTGGTACTCCTTGCCCGTGTCCTTCTTGTACCAGTCCAGGATGCGGCCCACAAACGGCGAAATCAGCGTGGCGCCGGCCTCGGCCGCCGCAATGGCCTGGTGCAGCCCGAACAGCAACGTCAGGTTGCAATGGATCCCTTCCTTCTCCAGCACTTCGGCGGCGCGGATGCCTTCCCACGTCGAGGCAATCTTCACCAGGATGCGGTTGCGGCCAATGCCTTCCTTGTCGTACTGCGCAATGATGCTGCGCGCCTGCGCAATGGTGGCCGCTGTGTCGTAGGACAGGCGCGCGTCCACTTCCGTTGACACGCGGCCCGGAACAATCGTCAGAATCTTCTTGCCGAAGGCAATCGCCAGCCGCTGAAAGGCCAGCTTGGCCACGGCCTCATCCGTTGCGCCGCCGCCCAGTTCCTTGCGCGCGTCCAGCAGCACGCCGTCCACAATCGGCTGGTACTGCGGCATCTGCGCGGCTGCGGTAATCAGTGAGGGGTTGGTCGTGGCGTCCTGCGGACGAAACTTCTCCATCGCCTCAATGTCGCCGGTGTCGGCAACCACCACGGTGTACGTACGCAACTGCTCAAGCAAATTCTGCGGCATGAATCCTCCTGGGGAAGGTTTGTATGGCTGGGGAAGCCTTCGTCTTCAGTCTACCTGTATCTTGGATGCGCAAGATGAATGCCGGATGCATTCGGAGCGCATGGCACTCATTCCGCTTCGTTTTTAACCAGATTTTCCAACACGCCCAGTCCGGCAATGCTCACTTCCACGCGATCCCCATCCTTGAGCGGACCCACTCCGGAGGGAGTTCCGGTCAGAATCATGTCGCCCGGCTCCAGCGTAAACGCCGCCGTGATAAAGCTCAGCAGCGCGGGAATCGAAAAGATGAAATCCGTGGTCGATCCCTGCTGGCGCAACTCGCCGTTCACGCGGGTTTCAATCGTCAATCCGGCCACCGGGTCCAGTTCGTCGCTCACCAGCGGCCCCACTGGGCAAAAAGTGTCAAACCCCTTGGCGCGCGCCCACTGCACGTCCTTCTTCTGCAGGTCGCGTGCTGAAATATCGTTGGCCAGGGTCACTCCGCGCACCACCTCACGCCAATCGGCGTCCGGCTTCAGCTTGTGCGTGCGCCGTCCGATCACCAGCGCCAGTTCGCCTTCAAAATCCACGCGCGTTGAGGCGTCCGGCAGCCGCACCACGCCGCCCGGATTCAGCAGCGCAGACGGCGGCTTGAAAAACAGCAGCGGCTCGCTGGGAATCTCGTTGCCCAGTTCTTTGGCGTGCTCGCGATAGTTGCGCCCCACGCAGATGATCTTTGAAGGCGTCACCGGCGGCAGCAGTGCGGCAGCGCTCAGCGGCATCGGCTCAAACCCATGCGCCTTGCCGTCATCGTCTCTCTGCGCCAGCCTGAAGCGCAGGTCCTCTTCCGGCGCAGGCGCTGGCCCCGTAATCCAGAGTTCGCCGCCGCGCTCTTCCACAACGCCGTAGTCAATGTGGCCATCGAGCAGAAAACGGCAATATCTCATGGGGAAATCTCCTCGCGCCGGGAAGGCTTCTACGGGTTCGGAACGGCTTCCTGCGCCTCGGCCGAGCGGTCGCTCTCATGCCCGCCCAGGTCGATGGCGGTCACCGCGTAACTGTAGCTGTGCCCCGCTTCAACCTCGGCATCGTGAAACGCCGGGCCGGCCACTGGCTGCGCGGGCGAGATGCGTTTCCAGGCCCCCTCCGCCACGCGCCGGTAGATCGCATAACCCGCCAGGTCGGTGTCGGTGCCGGGCTGCCAGCTTAGGTCAATCGATGCCTTGCTGCTGGCGTCTGCCGCGGTGGCAACAGCGGCCAGCCCAGTGGGCACTGCGGGCGGAAACACGTCCATCGCCTCCACGCGAACCGGCGCAGACAGTGGTCCGGCCAGCTCCAGCGTCTGGCTGTCCACAGAGATGCGGGCCACGCGCTGCGCCCGGTACTCATAAACCTGTCCGAAGCGAATCTCCTTGTCCAGAGCGCGATCCGGCGCGCGGCCTTCCGCGGCAACCAGCAGGTTCTGTTCCAGCGTCTCCGGCTGCGGGGCCAGCAGGCCTTGCGCGGGCTTGGCGGCCGGCGGCGTCAGCAGCTTGCGGTGCAGGCGGATGGCGCTCGGCTCCTGCTCCTGTGCGGCTGTCCAGCGCAGGGTCACGCCCGCTTTGCTCACCTTCGCGGCCAGGCCGGTTACGGGCGCCGGTGCTTCGCCGGCCAACACCACTGCGGCGTTCGACTGTCCTGCCGAGCGGCCTCTGTGGTTCTTCAATTCCACAAAGTAGCTCAGCGCGCGCGGCTCGCCGGCGGCCTGCGCCATCGGCAGCATATCGGTAAACGATCCCTCGGCGCCCGGCCCCAGTTGCAGTTCGCCGGCCGGCGCGCAGGGGCCGTGAGCCTCCTGGCGGCAAATGTGCACGGCGATATTGCCTTCGATCAGCAGCTTGTCGGTGTTCTTCTTGGGCATGGTCCAGGCAAGCGCCACCTGGCCGCCCGTCCGCGTGGCAGAGAGATTGTCCACCGCGTCAGGCAGGTTGAGCGAGGGCGGCGAGGGCGCGCCCGGCGTCCCGCAACCGCTGAAGACTAGGCCGGCTGCCAGGGCAACCGCCAACGCGGACCATCTCCATCTGCGCACAGGTTTCATTGCCCTACCAGTCTACCGGACCGGCGCCATGTGGGTTACAGCTTCCGCAGCCGCGCGCATGCCTCATCCAGCTCCTCATCCTTTTTGGCAAAGCAGAATCGCAACAGATTTTCACCGCGGCCCTTGCGGAAAAATGCCGAACCAGCCACGGAAGCCACTCCGGTCTTAGCCAGCAGTTGGCGCGCCTTCTCCGCCGAAGTCTTTCCCGGCAGGTGATTGGCGCCCGCAAGTACGTAGTAAGCGCCCGCGGGCACGCTGGGCTCAAAGCCGGCGTCTCTCAGGGCGCTCAAGATCCGCGCGCGCTTGGATTCATGGTCGCTCGCAAGCTGCGTGTAGAAGCTGTGCGGCAGTTGCTCCAGCCCGGCTGCGGCGGCGTGCTGAAAGGCCGAAGGCGCGCACACGTACGTCAGGTCGTGGAAGTAAGCCATGGTGCCCAGCCAGCGGGCGTCCCCGGTCACATAGCCCAGCCGCCAGCCCGTCACGCTGAACGTCTTGCTGAACCCTGAAAAAACAATCGTGCGCTCCCGCATCCCCGGCAGCGTGGCCGGCGAAATATGCCGCGCGCCGTCGTAAACAAAGTACTCGTAAATCTCATCGCACAGCACAAACAGGTCGTGCTCAATGGCCAGTTCGGCAATCACCTGCAGCTCGGCCAGTGTAAAAACTTTGCCGCTGGGGTTCGCGGGCGTGTTCAGCAGAATCGCGCGCGTCTTCGGCGTAATGGCGGCGCGCAGCGCGTCCGCATCCAGGGCCCAGTCCGGTTCTGCCAACGGCGCCAGTACCGTCTTCACGCGTAGCGATTGCAGCGTAGCGGCATGGTAGCCGTAGAAAGGCTCAAACAGAATCACCTCGTCGCCGGGGTTCAGCAGCGCCATGGCGGCCGCGTGCAGTCCGCCGGTCGCGCCAGACGCCACCAGAATCTCGCTCTCCGGGTCGTAGTCCAGCGCGTAGTCCCTCTTCTGCTTTGCGGCAATGGCGTTGCGCAGCCGCGCAATCCCGTCCAGCCGGGTATAGATGTTGAAGCCGTCGCGAATGGCCTGTATCGCGGCTTCCAGCACCGGAGCGGGAACCGGTGTGTCGCAGATGCCCTGCGCCATGTTGATGCCGCCCATGCGGTCGCACTCCACGCTCATCGCGCGGATTTCAGACTGCAGAACCCCGGGAGCAAGCTGGCTGAGAGTGAGCCGCGAAGCGGCTGAAGCAATGTGCATGAGAAAAATCCTTATTTTCACATCTTACATATTCAGGTTCCTGGCTCGGCGCATTGCCCCCCTCGGTTGAAGCTGCCGGGTCAGAAGCCTGCCCACTCGGTTGAAGTTCCTTGTCTTTCGCGCCCAATTCAGCGGCTTTAAGGCAAAATTCAATGATGTTGAGCCCCAAAACAGCTCATTTTCACCCCCCGCCGGGTGCCCACGGTATTTGGGTCTTGCAATCTGTTTCTGGAGTGATACATTGCAGGGATGTGGCGCCAAACAAGGTGATCCCGGAATAGAACGCTCCACGACGAGGAGAAATGGACTTATGCTCAAGGACGCTCTAAAAAGAACACTAAAACTATTCGGGTATTATATCGGCCATATCAGTAACATTGACTCTTTGTCTCCGTTTGAAGTCCAGCGAAAATTGATCCGGCAAGAGTCGCCAATGATATTCGATATTGGAGCGAATATCGGCAAAGTTACGCAACAGTACCGATCCCTGTTTCCTGATGCAATAATTCACTCTTTTGAGCCATTCCCTGAGTCATATCAATTACTTGAAAATCAATGCTCTAAGGATAGCAAAATCTTTCCGCATCAGGTTGCGATATGCGAGAACGTGGGCAAGAGTACGTTTCATTCAAATCGCGTAGCTGTTACCAACTCGCTGCTGGCAACAGACTCTCAGGCCGAAGCGTTGTGGGGGCAAGGACTTCTGGATGCTAAATCCCTGGTTGAGGTTGAGTCCACCACGATAGATTGCTTCTGTGCTGAAAACCATATTCGCACGATCGATATCCTGAAGATGGATATACAAGGTGCAGAGCTACGGGCGCTCCAGGGTGCAATAGAGATGCTCGCCCGTCAAGCTGTCTCATTGATCTATCTGGAAATCATTGTCGGCGAAACCTATATAGGGCAAGGTAAGTTATTTGAATACTTCCAGCTGTTAGACTCACTCGGTTACCATCTGTTTGATTTTTATAATCCGGTTCATAAAGACATGCGACTTATCCAATTAGATGCAATATTTATCAAGCATAACCTGAAATAGGCGGGCGGCGGGTTGCCCAGGTCTCGCGTTTGAGACCTGGGTTTACACCAGGTACAACAGCAGCGCGCTGCCGGATACCCCACTCAAGACCGGCCCACACTCTCAGAGTGACGAGACCCCACATCCAGGACCAGCCTGTAAACATCCGTGCCCCATCCATTTCACAGTTCCATCGTGAAATGGGTGGGAAACGACGAACCCCGCACCCTCCCCGCCGCATTCCCTCCTGCGCGCTCGGCCCCAACCACCCCGTCATATTGTTCCCTGACCTTGCAGATAATTACCTTCCCCTGCCGCATACTGGAGAGGCAATGGAGTGTGTCTCAGGTGCCGGATAAGGACTGAAAAAGGGAATAAATAAAACTTTTCTCTTTTTTTACCACTTTTTTGACCATTGGCATGAAGTAACTATCATTGAATGAATGAGTTGCAAATTATATCTAGTTACTTTTCAGTAACACCAAACCTTCGTTTTTGGCCCTTTTTTAGCCAAAAAATGCCCCTTTTTGCCTCAAAAAGGCCGTTTTTCGATCAAGAAAACGCTCCTTTTCCGCGTTTCCCGCCAACCGCATTTCCCCCGCCTTGCCACAGGCTCTGGCCGCGCAGCCCATCCTCCGATTGCCCAGGGCGTAAAATCGACCTTTCATGCATGAACTTTCCATCATCGCCAGCATCGTAGACACGGTCACCGAGTCGGTCGCCGCTTATCCCGGCGCCCGCGTAGTCGAAGTGCGCTTGCGTGTCGGCGCGCTCGCCTCCGTCATTGAAGACAGCCTGCAGTTCTGCTACGGCATCGCCACCGACGGAACGCCGCTCGCAGGCTCCAAGCTGGTGGTGAAGATTTTGCCCGTCGTGATGCACTGCGAGCCTTGCGCGGCGGATGTGGAACTGGAAGGCCTGCAGAGCTTCCGCTGTCCGCGCTGCGGCGAGCCATGCAGTGACCTGCGGCAGGGTCGGGAACTGGAGATTGAAGCAATCGAGATCGACGAGGTTGAGGAGGCGGTATGACCACCAGGATTGTGGAACTGCGGCGCGGAATTCTCAAGAAGAACGATGAGCTGGCGGCCGGTCTGCGGGCCAGCTACTCTGCGGCCGGCGTGCTGGTGCTCAACCTGGTTTCCAGCCCCGGAACCGGCAAGACCGCCTTTCTTGAAATCACCCTGCGCGAACTGCGCGCCCGCGGCGCGCGCGTGGCCGCGCTGGTCGGCGATCTTGAAACTGACAACGATGCGCGCCGTCTTGCCGCCAGCGGAGCGCCTGTCCGTCAGATCAACACTCACGGCATCTGCCACCTTGACGCGGAGATGATCGGCAAGCACCTCGATGGCTGGGAAGGCGTAGCGCTCGGCGCGCTGGACTACTTGTTTATCGAGAATGTGGGCAACCTGGTTTGCCCCTCCAGCTACGACCTGGGCGAGGGAATTCGCGTGGCGCTGCTCAGCGTCACCGAGGGCGAGGACAAGCCCCTGAAATATCCCACGCTGTTCAACTCCGCCGATGCCGCCGTCATCACCAAGATCGACCTGGCCGGCCCCTGCGGCTTCGACCGTGAGCTCGCTCTCCACAACATCAACGAGATCCGCCCCGGCATCCGCATCTTCGAAACCTCCGCCAAGTCCAGCGCCGGGATTGAAGAGTGGCTCGCCTATCTGGCCGAGCAACGCGCGAACCGAAACGCCTGACGCTGCAGGTTATCGTTGCTGGAATCTTGCTGCCCGTAGCGGCTCGCCTGCCCAACCCTGTAAAAATCCTGTATTCACATTTCAACTAAAGCTAGTGTGCTGTCCCCAAACTAATTACCATGAGTGCGGGCGGCATCGGCTTTCGATCAGGTGGGGGGCCACTCTGATGCAGAAGGGTCGTCCAGGCCCGCTGTTGTTGCTTGCCGTTGAAGTGCGTGAGCCGCTGGCCGCGCCGCGCCGCAGGCCTGAAAGAGTGACCGTCTACCGCTTTTTTGAAACACGCTCCAGGAAGCGCGTGAAGCCAGGCTTGCACGCGCTTCCACCGCAATCTGATTTGCCAGGGAGAGATGCATGCAGCGCAGAAGCTTTCTGAAAAAAAGTACGACAGCCGTGCTGGCTGCGTCAGGTTTGCAGCCCGGCTGGCTGCATGCGTTTACCGCGGAAGACTGGATTGACCTGGGCCGCGTGTCCATCGTGTTGTCCGGCGCGGCAGCCGCGCGGGAAGCCACTGCGGCGCGCGTGCTTGCGGAAGAGTCGCGCAAGCGCTGCGGCCTCGACTGGTCCATCGGCAGCAAGGCCGAAGGCGGCGCTGTCACCATCTACGCCGGTACGCGTGCGGCTTCGGGCAAGCTCGGCCAGCCCGTGGCCGGATTGGCCGCAGCAAACCACCCTCTGCCCGCCGAGGGCTTTGCCCTGCAAACCGGAAGCGACGCCAACGGCCGCTGGATTGCCGTCTTCGGCGCGGACGAGCGCGGACTCCTTTTCGGCATCGGCAAGTTGCTCCGCTCCATCGTCTTCTCGCGGCAGGCTGCCAAGGTTGACGCGAATCTGCTCAAAGGCTCCAGCAGTCCTCACTATCCCGTCCGCGGCCACCAGCTTGGATATCGCCCCAAGACCAACTCCTATGACGGATGGTCCGTCGACATGTGGGACCAGTACATTCGCGACTTGGCGGTTTTCGGCACCAATGTCATCGAGCTCATGCCGCCGCGCACCGACGATCTGCCAGACAGCCCGCACTTTCCTCTGCCGCCCGCCCGCATGATGGTTGAAATGTCGCGCATCGCTGACAGCTACGGGCTCGATGTCTCGGTCTGGTATCCGGCAATGGACAAGGACTACAGCGATCCCCACACCGTCGAAGCGGCCATTCAGGAATGGGGAGATGTGCTCAAGACTTTGCCCCGCGTCGACGCCATCTTTGTCCCCGGCGGCGATCCCGGAGACACAGAGCCAAAGCTGCTGATGGCGCTGCTCGAAAAGCAAAAGAAGAACATCAACCGCTTCCATCCCAAAGCGCAGATGTGGGTGTCGCCGCAGGGCTTCAATGAAGCCTGGATGAATGTGTTCCTCGACATTCTCAAAGATCCCCACACGGAGACCTGGCTCGATGGCGTTGCCTTCGGCCCGCAATCGCGGCTATCTCCCGAGGAGTTCCGCCGCGCTGTACCCAGGCACTATCCCATCCGTCTCTATCCCGATATAACCCACAGCGTAAGCTGCCAATACCCGGTTCCCGACTGGGATATAGCCTATGCGCTCACCGAAGGCCGCGAAATCATCAATCCCCGCCCGGAGAGCGAGGCTGACATCATCCATGCCGCCCTGCCGCAAACCTCGGGTTTCGTCAGTTATTCAGAAGGCTGCAACGACGATGTCAACAAGTTCGTCTGGAGCGGCCTCGGCTGGAATCCCGATCAAGCGCCCGTCTCGGTCCTGCGCGAGTTCAGCCGCTACTTCATAGGCGCGCGTTACGAGGACGGCTTTGCCGAGGGGCTGATGAACCTCGAGCGCAACTGGCGCGGCTCGCTGGCCACCAACTCACACGTCGACATCACGCTGTCCGGCTTTCAGGATATGGAGGGCTACGCCACTCCTGCGGTCCTTCAAAATTGGCGCTGGCAGCAGGCCAATTACCGCGCGAACTACGATGCCTATGTCCGCGCCCGCCTCCTCGCTGAAACCGGCCAGCTCACGCGATCCCGCGATCTGCTCCGCCGCGTCTGGCAGGTCGGCTGGAGCCCGTTGCCGCTAGGCATCGGCGATCTGCCCGTCAGCCATCCCTCAAACGCCCTCGACCCGAAGGACCTGCTCGACGCCGCCGACGCGGTGCTGCGCGAGTCCGCCATTCAGCCCGCGGCGCAGGACCTGCGCGCCCGCGTCACCGAGCTCGGCTGCGCGCTCTTCCAGAGCATCCACATGCAGCTCTCTGTCGAGGACTACCAGGGCGAAGCCGTCGAGCGCGGCGCAAATCTCGACACCCTCGACACACCGCTCACCGATGGGCCCTGGCTGCGCGCCCAGATTGCCGCCATCCGCGCTTTACCCACGCCCGGCAAGCAGGTTCGCGCCATCCGCGAGCTGCTCGCCCGTACCGATCCCGGCCCCGGCGGCTTTTACGACGAACTCGGCAACATAGCCAACCGCCCCCATTTCCTTCCCGGCCCCGGAGCCCGGAAAGATCCCGACTTCCGCCATTCGCCCCTGATTGAGTTCTCTTATCCCGACCATTGGGGCGCGCAGGCGCCCATCGCCTGGAAGCGCTGGGCCGGCGCGCTCTACGACGCGCCCATCGAGCTGCGCTATGAAGGGCTCAACCCGCAAACCGCTTACAAGGTGCGCGTCGTCTATGCCGGCAGTTCGCCGCGCATCAAAATGCGCCTCCAGGCCAACGATCGCATTGAGATTCATCCGTACATCACTCGTTCCTGGCCCCCCGCCCCCCAGGAATTTACAATTCCTCAGGAAGCAACCTCCCAAGGCGCGCTCAAGCTCAGCTGGGCGCGCGAAGCTGGTTTGGGTGGCAATGGAAGAGGTTGTCAGGTTGCGGAAGTCTGGCTGATGCCCGTTGCCAAGACGGAACAGAAGTAACATGGAGAAACTGCCAATGTCGCAAGTTACCCCCGGCGGTGGGGAAGCAGGATGGAATCGTGTGCGCGCGCGCCTCGATGCCGGAGACTTTGTCATCGGACTTACAGTAACTGCCGCAAATCTGGACGTTGCCGCCATGGGCGCACAGCAGGGCTTTCATTTTCTCTGGGTTGAAATGGAGCACTCGCCGATTACTCTGGAAACCCTGCGCGGCATGGTTCTCGCTACGCGCGGACTCGATGTTCAGGTCTTTGCCCGTGTGCCGCTAACTGCCGTCTGGACCGCGAAGCGCGTACTCGATCAGGGAGTCAGCGGTGTCATTTTTCCGTTTGTCGGCGATCCGGATCTGGCGCGCACCGCGGCGCAGGCTTGCCGCTATCCTCCCGCTGGATTGCGCGGTTCCGGTGCGGGCCTCGCGGCAACCACATGGCCGGAGCAGGGAAGTTATTACGATTCCGCGGATGCGCACATTTTGACTATCTGCGTCATCGAGGAGGCCCGCGCGCTCGATCATCTGGATGAGATCGCCGCAACCCCCGGCATTGACGTGATGTTTATTGGTACCAGCGATCTGTCCTTTTCTCTCGGATTGCGTGGACGGCAAAATGAGCCGCTGCTGCAGGAGGCGATCGGCAAGATTCGCTTAGCGGCGCAAAAGCATCATAAGTTTCTTGGCCGTCCCGCCGGCAGCGCGGAAGAAGTGCTGCGCTTTCATAAGGAAGGTTTTCAGTTCTTCCAGTCTGTAACTGAGTTGGGACTTATGCGGCTGGGCGCCGAACAGGTTCTTCAACCACTTGGTATTTACAGGTCGCCGTCTAACCAGGGCGCTCTGTATTAAATTCAACACCGGGGCCGAGAAAAGGACCTCGATTTCAAGGAGCACTTATGACCACTGCAGCAAATTCGCGTCCACTTCGCGGCATTATTCCTCCCGTGGCCACGCCTTTGGCCTCGTTCGATGCCTTGGATCTGCCCGGCCTTGAGAGACTGGTCGAACACATTCTCGGCGGCGGTGTGAATGCCCTCTTTATCCTCGGCACCACAGGCGAAGGCCCCGCGCTCAGTTATCGCCTGCGGCGCGAACTGATTGAGCGCGTCTGCGCGCAGGTCGGCAAGCGGGTTCCCATCCTGGTCGGCATCAGCGATGCGGCTTATGCTGAGTCCCTCCACGTTGCGGAGATCGCGGCCAAGGCCGGCGCATCGGCCGTCGTGGCTGCGCCCCCATTTTACTTCCAGTACAGCCAGAGCGACTTGTTCAAGCTGATCGAGACCTGGTCGCGCGACTCCGCTCTGCCCGTCTACCTCTATAACCAGCCCGGACTGACCAAGATGGTCTTTGAGCCGGAGACCGTGTTGAAGTCTGCCGAGTTACCCAATATCTGGGGAATCAAAGATAGCTCCGGAGATATGGACTATCTCAAAAAAGTTATTGCTTTGGTTAGCAAAAAATATCCCGAGTATTCCTTCTTTGTCGGCCCTGAGCACTTACTCGCCGAAGGCCTCATCGCCGGTGCACACGGCGGAGTTCCCGGCGGCGCCAACATCTTCCCCACGCTCCCGGTGCGCGTCTATCAGGCGTTCCTCGCGGGCAAATTCGACGAGATGAAGGAAGCGCAAAAGCAGTTGATTGCCGCGGGCGATCCCATCTGGAGCTCGAACGAAACCGAGCCGGTTTATATCCGCCGCCTCAAGTGCGCCCTTTCGGTCATGGGCCTCTGCAGCGGAATTCCCTCGTGGCCCTATCACGAATCGACTCCGGAAGAGTACAAGGAAATCGAGCAGCACCTCCGTCAGGTCGGAATCCTCAAGTCCTAGAGTCCTCACGTGCGGGTATCGGCAGGCAGTGGGAACAGCGCGGCAACGCACCGTTCCCGCTGCCTGTTTCTTTGCGGCGGACGCGGTGTTTCGCGTGAGTGCTAGAATTCTACGCAGCCGAAATCGGCATATGATTTTGTAGCCTATCTCAATGCAATTACGATGCTCCAGGCTGCATGTGCAGCCGCGGAGCCGTGAAGGAGCTTGTTGCCCATGCGTTTACGACTCGTTGCAGGAGTGGCGGCCGTTTGTCTGCTGCCCGGCTGTCTCTCTCTCTCCACTTTGCTGGCCCAGAGTGCGCCGGCCGCGGGCAAGAGGCCCATCGACTATGCAAACGGACTGGTCGGAACCGCTCCGCTCGACGACCCGAAACTCATCGGCAACGCGCCGCCTCCGGGTGAGCGGCTTTACTCCGGCATTACATCGCCGGGTGCGGTTCTGCCGCATAGCTCCACCGACCTTGCGCCCATCAATAACAACCTAGACGTGAATTACTCCGCCGGCGTCGGTTCTTCTTATTACTATCCCAACCGCACCATGATCGGATTTTCGACCGGAACCATGGGCGGACCCACCGTGATGCCCGTCGTGGGCGACTGGACGGTTCCCCCGGAGCGCAGCGCTTCCGTCTATGACAAGGCGCGCGAGAAATCTTCGCCGGGCTATTACTCCGTCTATCTCGACGACTATAAAACTCGCGTGGAACTCACTGCAACCACATGGACCGGCATCTTCCGCTTCACCTTTCCCGCGACAACCAAGGCCAATGTCCTGCTCGACCTCAACCGCGCAGGGGGCGACATTGAGGTTGTCGGTGACCATACCGTGCGCGGCGTCTCGCGTCGCGGCAGGCCCGGGGGCCCCATCTTCGCCACTTACTTTGTTGCGGAGTTCTCCAAGCCGTTCAAGGCCTTCGGCACGTTCAAACAGATTCCTCCCACTGCCGTACAAACGCGCGCGCCTCTCATCGGCGACAAGGATGTTGAACTGGACACGCGCACCATCTCGGGCCGCTATGCCGGCGCGTACGTGCAGTTTGCGACGACTGACGGCGAACAGGTGCTCGTGAAGGTCGCATCCGGCGAGAGCTATGCCATGGCCGAAGCGCGCCTGAAGGCCGAGCAGCCAGGCTGGAGTTTTGATCGCGTACGCGGTGCTGCGGAAGCCGCATGGGTTAAGAAGCTGAACCAGGTTGAGGTTCAGGGCGGAACGGAAAAGGAAAAGATGCTCTTCTATTCCTGCCTCTTTCACTCCTTCGCAAGCCCCCGCCTGACCGCGCAAAAAGGTGAGCAGTTCACCGGCCTGGACGGCGTTGTCCGCACAGCTCAGTACAACCGCTACGGCCCCGTGCCTTACTGGGATACGGGCCGTGACCAGGTCGTGTTGCTCACGATGCTGGAGCCGGAAGTGAAGGTAGACATCCTGCGTTCGGAACTGGACATGGCGCGCGAATCCGGTTACATGGGTACCTCGTTCCATGGCGACCATGCCGTGCAGATGTATCTGGGTGACTGGGTGCGCGGCCTCAACTTCGATTGGGCTGCAACCTACGAATATCTGCGCAAGAATGCGATGGACCCCAACGGCCCGCGCCACTATCTTGCCGAATATATGCAGAACGGCTGGATCTCGGATATCGTTCCGGACCGCAATCCGAGCCCTCCCTATGCTGACGGCAAGGCGGGTGCGGCAACCACACTCGAATATAGCTGGGATGACTCCGCCATGGCCCTCTATGCCAAGAAACTCGGCAAGGAAGACGACTATCAGATGTTTCTGAAGAGGGCGCACAACTATCAGAATGTGTTTGATCCGTCGACCGGATTCATTCGCGGCAAAACCGCGGACGGCAAATGGATCTCTCCCTTCGATCCGCAGGAGCCCTATTACAACTTCATGATGAAAGAAGCCTCCGGCTGGTCCACGCTGTGGCTGGAGCCTCACGATGTGCAGGGACTTATCAACCTGCTCGGCGGCCGGGATAAGTTCGCCGCCAAGCTCGATGCATTCTTCAACACCCCCTATACCCCCAAGGGCATCTGCCGCGATTGCACGGGCCTCATCGGCCAATATGTGCAAGGCAATCAGCCCGATCAGCAGGCTGCCTATTACTACGATTGGGCCGGCCAGCCATGGAAGACGCAGGCGCTGGCGCGGAAGATACTCAAGCTGATGTACGGCAGCGATAAGTCAGGCTATGCATTTCCCGGAATGGACGATCAAGGATCGACCTCCTCCTGGTATGTTCTCAGCGCCATGGGTTTCTACACCGTCAATCCCGCAAGCCCGGATTACATCTTGGGCAGCCCGCTTTTCAGCCAGGTAACTCTGCACATGGGCAACGGCAAGGCCTTCGAGGTAGTCGCTCATAACAACTCCGAGAAGAACATCTATATCCAGTCCGCAACTCTGAATGGCAAAACCTGGAACAAGCCATGGTTCAGTCATTCCGATATTGCCAACGGCGGCAAGCTGGTTCTCGAAATGGGCCCGTTGCCCAACAAGAAGTGGGGCAGTGCGCCAAACGCGGCTCCGCCCTCGATGTCGCAGCCTGACTGATGAAAGTGGAGAGAATGAAACTTCAGCGCATTGCGCTCTGTTCCTTGTTTGTCTTTGTATTGCCTTTAACGCCGCATGTTGCCTTGGCTCAAACGCCTCAGCCTCATGCGGCGCAGGCTCCAGATTACCGGCTGCTTTTTCAAACCAGCCGTCCATGGTCGCCGCGCACCAACATCAATGCCGACACGGTTATGGTCTACGGCATTGATGACACCACGGCCGCTCGAATTAGTTCATGGCGCGAGCATGGCTACCACGTCACCGTCATGACCGGTGTCGCCTGGGGACGCTACGCTCCTTACCTGCGCGGCGACTTCGACGGCAAAGAGCACTGGAATGAGACGCAGCAGGAGAAGAACGGTACGCTCATTCTCCACACCGGGCGCGAAGTGCCTTACATAGCTCCCAGCCTTTCTTACGGCCGCTATCTGGCCAAAGGAGTGGAAGCGGCGCTCGATGCCGGCGCAGAAGCTATCTATCTTGAAGAGCCTGAGTTCTGGGCTCGTGCCGGATGGAGTGACAGTTTCAAGCTTGAGTGGCAAGCCTTCTATCATGAGCCCTGGCAGGCGCCTGACAGTTCGCCTGACGCGCAATATCGCGCCTCCAAGCTCAAGTATTATCTCTACCGCCGTGCGCTCGCGCAGGTCTTTGCTTCCGTCAAGGAATACGGCGCGCAGCATCATCGCGTCATTCCATGTTATGTGGCCACGCACTCACTTATTAACTACGCGCAATGGCAGATTGTAAGTCCGGAGTCGTCGCTGCTTGCCGTCGGCGCCGATGGCTATATCGCGCAGGTTTGGACTGGAACCTCGCGCGCCGTCAATGTTTACAAGGGAGTCAGGAAGGAACGCACCTTTGAAACAGCGTTCCTTGAATACGGCGCGCTGCAAAATATCGCCCGCTCTTCCGGCAAGCGCATCTGGTATCTCAACGATCCCATCGAAGACAATCCCAACCACTCCTGGGTCGATTACCGCAGTAATTGGGAGAGTACGCTCACCGCCTCTCTGTTGCAGCCGGGGGTTTATCGTTACGAGCTCCTTCCCTGGCCTGAGCGCATCTTCGGCCCCAAGTCGCTTCATGCCTCGGCGGACCCAACTGCAACCAATCCCAACCCCGAGAAGACCCTCATCCCCAAAGGCTATGAGACAGAGTTGCAAACCGTCTTCCATGCCCTCGGCCAGATGCAGCAACCCTCCTCGGCCACGCGTTGGGAGTCGGCAGGAACCCAGCACATCGGCGTACTCGTCTCCGACACTCTCATGTTCCAGCGCGCCGCGCCGCAACCTTCTGATGCTGATCTTGGGCAGTTCTACGGCCTGGCTCTGCCTCTGCTGATGCGCGGCATGCCGGTCGAGCCGGTGCAGATTGAAAGCGCATACGGCAAATCCACTCAGGGATTTCTCAATCCCTACAATGTCCTGCTGCTCACCTATGACGGCCAGAAGCCGCCCTCGCCTCAGTTCCATACCGCGCTTGCGTCGTGGGTCAGGGCTGGCGGCGCGCTCATCGTGCTCGACGACGACAAGGACCCCTACAACCACGCGAAGGACTGGTGGAACTCCGGCGGCAACACCTTCGACACGCCCCGCGATCACCTGTTCCAAACGCTTGGTCTTAAGCCGTCCGCAACCGGCCTCCACGCAGTCGGAAAGGGCTTCGTGCTCTACGAGCCGCAAAGTCCGGCTGCTCTCACTTACTCGGCTTCGGGCGCTGAGGCAGTGTTAGACCTGCTGCACAAAGCTGCCAAGGCAATCCACGTGCCGCTCAAGGAAACCAACACTCTGATTCTGCGGCGTGGACCTTACGTCATCGCGGCAGGGCTCGATGAGGAACCTGGCAATACTCCGCAGACCGCGGCGCACCCTGTCTCCGTCACCGGCGACCTGATCAATCTATTTGATCCCGACCTGAAAGAAAGCGGCCACGTTGCCATCGAACCCGGTACGCGGGCGCTCCTGCTCGACGTGAATTTCTTCAAGCCGCCCATGCTGCGCATTCTTGCAGCCTCAGCCAAAATCACCAATGAACATGCAACCTCTCATCGCCTCGCTTTCCAGGCGGAGGGCATTGATCAGACGCAGGCCGTCGTTCGTATCCTCGCAGTCAAAGCAGCGCGGGAAGTTACGGTCGGCGGCAAGCCTCTCGATTCCGGCCAATATCAACATTCAGGGCGAACGCTTCTGCTGCATTTTCCAAATACTGCCGTACCGCAGCAAATCGAGGTACTGTTTTAAGTGCTTCTGTTGCACCGGACTGTGTTGAGTGCCCCATGCCGTTCAGTCGATGAGGCACTCAACAACGAATAGAAAAAATCCTGCTCATCGGATGCCGGAACCCAAGTTTGTAGCGTTTGAAAACAGGTTTTGCCACAGCAAGCCGCTGCGGCTCTACGAACGACCGCCGGATTCTTTGTCGCAGCGTAGAACTGCAGCTTTTCTGCCTGATTCCATGTAAAATACTCCTATCTGCACCACGTGCCGGGATGGTGGAACTGGCAGACGCAGCGGACTCAAAATCCGCCGACCGCAAGGTCATGGGGGTTCGACCCCCCCTCCCGGCACCAACAAAACAAACAACTTAAGCAACTTTAGCCCGTTTCGAGCGAGTGGCTGTTTTTGGCTGGTGGCTGTTCTGGTGGCTGTTGGGGTTTTCAGTGGCTGTCCCCGTGATCCGGTCAAGCACGGATAGCTTGTGATCCGGTGAGAGGTGGGCATAGCGGGCGGACATGGTGATGGTTTTGTGTCCGGCTAGTTCCTGA
>Ga0302320_10001398_pt1 | contig 58117 bp, 30 predicted proteins | sample Bog_T0_3_FD_202130 | JGI IMG/M metagenome (GOLD analysis project Ga0302320, IMG submission 202130) | Peat permafrost microbial communities from Stordalen Mire near Abisko, Sweden - Bog_T0_3 | ecosystem: Environmental > Terrestrial > Soil > Wetlands > Peat | place: Sweden: Abisko, Stordalen Mire... | reverse complement strand
TTTCATCGCCGGAACTTGGCCACCTCACCGAAAGCAATCTCGGCTACCACTTTTTCCCGTTCTCAGGCCACTTTTTCCAAAAATCAAACCTCGCTATGAAATATCCGGGCTAGCACAAAACATGCCGAAAGTTCGAAATCAGAATCGGCGCAGTTGTTTGGGAATATTAGTGACAATTCCGGCTATTCCATGTTTATAGCCACGTGTTTGCAGCCAAACACAGACGCGTGAGCAAGAACAAATCGAAATATCCGCCGAGAAAATGTCTGTGTTGCCGGCGCTGGTTTACGCCAGATCCTGATATATGCGCAAACCATTGCGAAGTTGGACGGTCTCAGCTTCAGTGCTCACTGTGACGCAGAGGCTATTTGCGTCCGCCAAACAGGCAAGGTGATGGGGATGATTTGGCCGAATTCATTTATCATCTCAACGCAAACACGCTCCGCAACTGCAGGTTGCATCGTATAATTGTGTATTTGGCGGGACGTCCAAGGCGTCCTGTATTATCCTGGTGCGCCAGGCGAAGCGAAGGCATCTGGACGTGGATTACCCAGTGCGCGCGCGTCCATTTCGACGATGGCTTTATTGCAGTCCTGACCGGAGCAACCGAGTTTGGCAACCGATTTCGGCTCAAGGTTCCTGACGCCCAGCGGACTGTAGCCGTCCCGTCTCGGCTCCACGGGAATCAGGTGCAATACCTTGTCGAGCCAGTGCGCCACCGTGGGGCTGATGAACGACTCGATATTGCTGTTGAATCCGTGCATAGATTCCAACCGGGCCCTTAGCAAATCTCGTATCCGGCTCCCAGCCGTTTTCGCGGACTCCGCTGGTCACTTTGGCAGTCACCTTCCATTCCTCACGCGGTTGTACCCACAAATCAGAGATGCGCCAAACTCAACGACAGGCTCGAACCTGGGCGAAGTGTCAAACCCGTCCAAGCGGACCGGCGAACAGCGGCGAGTATCTCAATGCTAGTAAAAACCCAGTGCCGATTCAACAACCCGGGGTCCGAATAAGAAACGACAGAGAAGTGCGCGCCAATCGGATAATTCGCGGTTCCGAAATCGTCATGACGGGGAAGAGACAGAATCGCTCCAGTGGTGATGGGTGAGGACGCCGTCGTTTGACGAGTTACTTTGCGACGGGCTGCCGAGACAGGCTTCGTTTGACCGCTCCTGTAGCCAATTTTTCGGTTTTCGGCCTAGGTTTTGACAATATGTGGTTAGGTATTTCCATTCAGCACCCGCCTCTTCCAGCCGATACAAGCTTGAAACGATTTCAAAACCGTCAGTCCATTTACATACACAAGCCATGTCCAAAACCTTCTTTGACGCCACGTCCGGCAAGCCTGCCGCCGCCGGTCGCAGCCTCGCCGGCAAATACCTCACTTTTAAGCTCCAGGACGAATCGTATGGCATTGAGGTGTTGAAGGTGCGTGAAATCATCCGGCACATCGCCATCACCCCGGTGCCCAGGATGCCCCATTACATCCGCGGCGTCATCAACTTGCGCGGCAAAATCATCCCCGTGATGGACCTCCGCCACCGCTTCGAATTTCCCAATGTGGTCAACACCGACCATACCTGCATTGTGGTCGTGTTTGTGCGATTGCCCGATGGCAAGTCCACCAACATGGGCATGGTGGTGGATGGCGTCGAAGAAGTTCTGACCATCAACGCCACGGACATCGAGCAGACCCCGGACTTTGGCGGGCAGGTGGCCGTGGATTACATCCTGGGCATGGCCAAAATCAAAGGCGCGGTCAAAGTGCTGCTGGACATTGACCGCGTTGTCGGTGCCACGGCCATTGCGGCCCTGCCGGTGGCCGAATTGGCCGCGACAGTCAGCGCCTAAAATTTACCCCCTGCCAATATCACCCCTTTAAAGTCATCAAATTTATGAAAAATTGGACCATTAGCAAGCGCATCGCCTTCGGCTTTGCCGCCACCATTATTTTAACCGCAGTGATATCAGGAACATCGTGGTTCTTATTTCACAACATCAAGGGCAGCGTAGAACAAATCACAGGGGATGCGCTTCCCGGCGTCAGTGCGGCCGCTGACATCAGCGAGAATGCAGGTTACACTCAGATTTCCGTCCTGCGCCATCTCATGGCCAAGACGGATGCTGAGCGAAAGGGTTTCGAGACGCAGGTTGAAACTTATGCGGCCGAAAACGGGAAGATATTGGACGAATACGAGAAAAATATCGTGCGTCCAGAAGAGCGCGCCGCCTTCGAGAAAGTGAAGGCAACGCGGGCTGCATACTCCGAGGCGCGCACGCAATTATTTGCCCTGGACGACGCAGGCAAGGCCGCCGAGGCCGAGGCCTATAATATCAACACGGGGCGCCCGGCCTTTGACGCCTTTCAAAAAGCCTGCCAAGACTTGTTCAATGAAAATAAAAGTTATGCCGACAAGTCGTCGGGCGAAGTTCAACAATCCATTAAACAGGGGAACGTGCTGCTCGTCGTACTGGCTTCATTTGCCGTCGCCCTGGGCGTTACACTCGCACTTGTGATTATTTCGGGGTTGACCAAGGTGCTGAATATGGTCGCCACGTCGCTGCGGGACGGCTCCAACCAGGTTTCCTCCGCTTCCGGCCAAGTCTCCGCCGCGAGCCAGACGCTGGCTGAAGGTTCCAGCGAACAAGCGTCCTCGCTTGAAGAAACCAGTTCCTCCCTCGAAGAAATGTCTTCCATGACCAAGCGTAATTCCGACAACGCCCGCAAAGCCAATGAGCTGGGCAAGGAAGCCCGCTCCGCCGCCGACAAGGGCGTCGGCGACATGCAAACCATGACCGCTGCCATGGCCGATATCAAGGCCTCCAGCGATGACATTGCCAAGATCATCAAGACCATTGATGAAATCGCCTTTCAGACCAACATTCTCGCCCTCAACGCTGCCGTCGAGGCCGCCCGCGCCGGCGAAGCCGGCATGGGCTTTGCCGTCGTGGCCGATGAAGTCCGCAACCTTGCCCAGCGCTGCGCCCAGGCCGCCAAGGAAACCGCCGGCAAGATTGAAGATGCCATCACCAAAACCGGCCAGGGCGTCGAGATCAGCACCAAGGTCGCCCTCGCGCTGAACGAAATTGTGGCCAAAGTCCGCCAGGTGGATGAACTGGTCACCGAAGTTTCCGGCGCCTCCCGCGAACAAACCGACGGCATCGCCCAGATCAACGTCGCCGTCAGCCAGATGGACAAAGTCACCCAGAGCAACGCGGCCACCGCTGAAGAGAGCGCTGCCGCCGCCCAGGAACTCAATGCCCAGGCCGATGTCATGAAACAATCCGTGGGCGAACTCCTCCAACTCGTCGGCGGCCAAAACGATTCCACCGCTCATAAACCCGCGGCCTACACGCCGCCGGCCCGGATCATTCGTTCATCCGCCCCTGCGGCCAAGCGGCTTGCCCCGTCCATACCCGCCAATGGCCATGACCATGGCAAGCGCCACGCGCAGGCCGTGCCCAAAATGGCACCCGTGGAAAATAATCGCAGCGCCATCCCCATGGAAGGCGACTTCAAAGATTTTTGATCCGGCCACCCGGAGCCATAATCTAAGCTTGGCAGGGTGAAATAACCAACCTTCTTGCTACAGAGACGAAAATCAGCTTGGCATGTAAATACTTCGTTTGCCCAACGAAAAACTAGTTTCATCCTCGATCCAACAAGCTGCTAGAAAATCGCAAGAAATGGTGAGCCTTTGGATTCCAAATTTACTGCAAATTACCGATGTACGATTACTGAGTTACGTGAACAGATAACATCACTGGACGTGTGAAATCGCCTATCATACTGGTTAGCATTATATTGGGGAGTACTCTCCTTGATTTTGGCGGGGTTGATCAATCTCGCGACGGCCCTTTCATCCCAAAGGTGGTTCTCCGCGCGATCCGAAATGGGCCGGGGCACGATTCTCGTAAATAATTTATGAAACCGTCAGCCGTCACTTTGTCAAAAAGACCCCATTGGATGCGCAGCTTCTGCCTGGCGGGTGTCGTGGCGTTCCAATTCCTGGGGCTTTTGCGCGGACTCGCGCTGGATGCAGCCAAGACCATCTCCCAATTCAATTGCCGGAACTGGACCCGTCAGAATGGCCTGCCCAATGACAAAATTAGCTGCCTGGCTCAATCCAAAGATGGCTATCTCTGGCTGGGCACCGAAGACGGACTCGTCCGGTTTGATGGGCAGGAATTCAAAAGCATTCCCGTTGAACTGACATCGGCCCAGGGCCACGACATCAGGAATCTCGTCGCCGGCAACGACGGCAGAATTCTTTTTAACATCGTGGATGGGGGATTTGGCGCCTACGATGGAAACAAGTTTTCCGTGATTGGGGGCGAGGGATGGTTTCAGTCGGGCATGGAATCGGATGCCACAACAATTTTTCAGGCCCGGGATGGCGCCATTTGGACCGCAACGGCGAAAGCGGTGGACCGCTGGTCCGTGACGGGTCAGGCCGGGAGTCTTGCGGGCAGCACAAACACCGGCATTGTCATTTCGATCTGCGAAGACGCTGCCGGCCGCGTCTGGCTGGGTACGGCGGAGCATGGATTGTTTTGTTGGGCAGACGGGAAGCTAGCCGCAATCCACGATGAATCGCTCACGAAACAGAACATTTTTGCGCTGGCAGCGGGTTCGGCAGGACAGCTATGGGTGGGCACTGCTTTCGGGTTGGAGGTTTACGCGAATGGACAAGCCACCAAAGTACCGGGCTTTAACTGGCGTGTCACAGCGCTGCTGGTGGACCATCTGGGGATTTTGTGGGTGGGAACCCCGGATATGGGGCTGGCCCGGTACGAAAAAGGGAAGTTCATTTTTTTGAGAAAAACCGGTGGCCTGGCCAGCGATTATGTCACGTCTTTATGTGAAGATGCTGAAGGCAGCCTGTGGGTGGGCACACGGGATGGATTGAGCCAGTTGTTTGACGTGAAGTTTCCAGTTTACTCCGTCAATGAGGGCATCGGCGGTGGATCGAGCCATTCGGTGGCCGCCTCGAAGAACGGGGGGCTGTGGATCGGCACCGACTTCGGCCTCTGCTACTTTGACGGCACGACTGCGACCAATTACACCGCACCATCATTGCTTCCCAATGCCTACGTCAAGCTGTGTTTTGAAGCTCGCAACGGCGATGTTTATGCCGAAGACGGGGAAAAGAACGTCAACATCATCTCCCATGGCCATTTGTTAGCCCGCTTGACCAATTCCATCTGGGTTTCGGCTATTACTGAAGATTCCCAAGGTGTTTTGGTCGCCGTCGGCACCAGTAATTCTTTGTTTCGTGTTCAAGATGGCAAATTAAATCATTACCGATACAAGGTCCCCGCGCCGGATTACTATTGGATCAACAACTTGTTCGTCGCCAACGACGGCGCCATCTGGGTGGCCAGCAAAAACGGCGTCTTCCGGCTGCAAGACGGGGCGGTCCAACATTGGTCCACGACCAACGGCCTTTCGGGCGATAACGGACTGTCAATTTGCCAGGATGCCGAAGGGAGCATCTGGGTGGGATTGTCCACCGGAATTGCCCGGATCAAGGACGGTCAGGTAAAAAACATTAAAACCGAGAACGGCCTCGCCGACAGTTGGATCTATGCTGTGGTACCTGACGACAGCGGCTGGTTCTGGTTCGCCTCCAGCCGGGGCCTTTTCCGAGTGCCCCGCACAGAGCTCAATGATTTTGCCGACGGAAAGGTTGCCCACGTTAACTACGAATTGTTCAATGGTTTGGAAGCCGTCAAGTCCACCGGCCGTACCGACCAGGAATATTCCGCCTGTAAAACCATGGACGGCCGCATCTGGCTTCCCTGCCCGTGGGGTGTGATGATGATTGATCCGGCCCATATCCCGACAAACAGCGTCGCGCCCCCAGTCCACATTAACCTGGTGCTGGCCAACGGCAAGGAATTCGCACGGGCGGAAAACATCATCGTGCCGCCCGGGCGGGGTGGCTTGAAGATTGAGTTTGCCGGGTTGAGTTTCGTCGAACCAGAAAAAATTCAGTTCCGCTATCAACTGGAAGGTTTTGACACGGATTGGGTAAGCTCCGAAGGTCGTCATCAGGCATTTTACACCAATCTCAAACCAGGTCGCTACGTCTTTCGCGTCATCGCCGCCAACGCCGACGGCGTTTGGAACCGAACGGGTGACTCAATCACCATTGAATTGCGTCCGCATTTTCAACAAACCATCTTATTTTATTCGCTGTTTAGCGGCCTGGTGCTGGCTCTGCTGGTGGGCATTTATCTTTGGCGCGTGCGCCGGCTGAAATTTAAGCAGCGCGAACTCGAGGTGTCCGGCCGCCGATTGGAAACCGAAGTGCGGAAGCGAACGGCCGAACTGGCCGAACGCACCCAATTGCTTGAAAAGGAGATCGAGGAACGCAAACGGATGGAATTGGAAATCGAGCGCGTCCATCGTGAACTCCTCGAAACGTCCCGCCAAGCCGGCATGGCCGAGGTGGCCGCGAGTGTTTTACACAACATTGGCAACGTGCTCAACAGCGTGAACGTCTCCGCGACACTGGTTACGGACCAGATGAAGCAATCCAATATCCCCGATCTGGGGAAAGTTGCCGCACTGGTGACCGAGCACGCTGCCGACCTGGCGGGCTTTTTGACAGCTCACCCGCAAGGCCGGCATTTGCCGAATTATTTGAATCTACTCGCCGGGCAGCTCGCTCGCGAACAGCACAACGCCATTCTGGAGTTGGGCTTGTTGCGGCAAAACATTGAACACATCAAAGATATCGTGGCCATGCAACAGAATTACGCAAGGATTTCCGGCGTTACGGAAGCCGTCCAAGCGTCCGAGTTGGTGGAGGACGCGTTGCGCATGAATGCCGGGGCGCTGGCGCGGCACGAAATCGAAGTGGTTCGGGAATATGCGGATTTGCCTTTGGTGGTGGTGGAGAAACACAAGGTGTTACAGATTCTGGTGAACTTGATCAGCAACGCCAAGTACGCTTGCGACGAGGCCAAACGGAAAGACAATGAGTTGATAATAAGAGTTGGACAAGCCGGGGGCGGGATCGAGGTTAGCGTCCAAGACAACGGTATCGGGATACCGGCAGCGAATCTGACACGCATTTTTAGCCACGGTTTCACCACGCGCAAGGGCGGACACGGCTTTGGTTTGCACAGCGGAGCGCTGGCGGCGCGGGAACTGGGTGGGTCGTTGACCGTTTACAGCGAGGGGCCCGGCCAAGGTGCGAGGTTTACCCTCACCCTGCCGCTGCCATCGCCGAAGAGTGTTTTATGACTGAATTGACTTTGCCAAGAAACAACCGCTTGCTGGTGATTGACGACAAAGAGGCCATCCATGCCGATTTCAAAAAAATCCTCCAGCCTTCAGAACCGGCAGCGACCGGCTTGGAAGACGCCCGCTCGGCGCTGTTCAAAATAGCGCAGCGACCGACCGCCGCCCGAAGCTTTGAAATTGATTGTGCGCCGACCGGCGAGGAAGGTTTGGAGCGGGTTAAACAGGCGATCGCCCACGACCGCCCCTATGCCTTGGCGTTTGTAGACGTAAGAATGGCGCCCGGGTGGAATGGCATCGAGACCACCGAGCGCATTTTCCAACACGATCCGGATATCCAGATTGTCATCTGTACCGCCTATTCGGATTATTCCTGGGAGGAAATGATCGAGAGGTTTGGCCAGAGCGACCGGTTGGTCATTCTCAAGAAACCGTTTGATACGGTCGAGGTCAAGCAACTGGCCCACGCGTTGACGGAGAAATGGGAGCTCGGACAGAAGGCCCGCGCCCGCACAGACCAACTGGAAAAAATGGTCGCCCTCCGGACGCACGAACTTCAGGCTGCCAACGCGCAACTTAAAATTGAAATGGCCGAACGGACGAAAGCCGAGGAAAGCCTGCGCCAGGCGCAAAAGATGGAAGCCATCGGGCAGCTCGCCGGCGGCATTGCCCATGATTTCAACAACCTGCTGACCGTAATCAGTTGCTCGGTCGAAAGTTTAGCTTTGGATATCCAGCCGGGCACCGATGCGGAGGAGGCTGTGCGCGAAATTGATGTCGCTGCCTCGCGGGCGGCCAAGTTGACCTCCCAATTGTTGATGTTCAGTCGCAAAAAGAGAATACAGGCGGAGCGGTTGAACCTCAACGACCTCATTAACCAACTCGGCACCATGCTTCGCCGGCTACTGGGAGAAAATCTTGCCGTGGAAATCCAAACCGCCGACCAACCGTTAACGGTTCACGCCGATCCGGTCATGCTGGAAATGGTGCTGTTGAATCTTGCCGTCAACGCCCGCGACGCCATGCCTGAAGGTGGACGCCTCTCGATCCGCTCCGAATTGGTCGAAATTAAGACGCTGGAAACTCGCAATCAAGCCACCGTGAATCCCGGATACTATGTTTGTGTCTGCGTCGAGGACACCGGCAATGGCATCTTGCCCGAAGTTTTGCCGCATTTGTTTGAGCCGTTTTTTACCACGAAGGATGTCGGCAAAGGCACCGGGTTGGGCTTGGCGAGTGCGCTCGGCGTCGTGCAACAACACGGAGGCTGGATTGAAGTCGAGAGCAGACCGGGTTGTGGTGCCCGTTTTAATATATTTCTGCCCCTTGAGACCGAACAAACCCGGGAGGAACCCGACCCTCGGCCGAAGCCACGGGTCGTTTCCGGTAATTAAACAATCCTGCTGGTCGAAGATGATCCTGCCTTGCGCCATCTCACACGCACGGTCATCCAGCGCCGCGGCTATCGCGTTTTCGAAGCGCGTTCCGGAGTGGAGGGGCTATCAATTTGGGCTGAACACGCACCGGAGATCAGCCTGGTCCTGACGGACATGGTCATGCCCGGGGGAATTTCCGGTCGGCAACTGGGCGATCAACTCCGGATGGAGAAAAGTGATCTTAAAGTTGTTTATACATCTGGTCACTGCCCTGACGGATTAAGCCAGGGCTTAAAGCTGAATGAAGGCATCAATTTTTTGGCCAAACCGTACCGATCAGACAAGTTACTGGATATAATACGCCGTGCTTTGGATGAAATTTCTGGATAGCGAGATATGTGTGCAAACGTGTTGAACAAAACGGTGGTCGGATGTTGGTTGGCTGGCAGGTCCGTCTACGTCGGACAGATCAAAAAGGTTCAAGCCTGTTTCCTCAATATGATTGACCAGAGTTTTAACTCATTGTACACGCCACGAATCGCAGGTCGGCCTCTGGCAATGGATGGTAAAGAATCGACCATATCGCACCAGACGGAATAAAGTTTATGCAAAAAGTGCCAGTTTAAACGTGTTCGCCATAAGATGAACTATTGTAAAACGACTCGATAGAATCCGGTGGAGGCGTTCAACCTGCTGGCATCCGTATCGAGGTAGCTGGCAACACTGCAAGAACTCGGCAGGATAGCGATGGTCTGCCATTCCACGCCCAGTTGCGGAACCCATTGCACCAGAAAATTGTGGGCCGCCGCGCCCGTCCACTGAGAGCTAACGCCATTGGTGCCAGCTGAAACATTTTCGATCTGCGATTTACGGTCCGTCAATGGAAGCGCACCAACCCGCCAGGTATCCGGCACCACACCGGCCGTAATTTGGACTTCATCAATAAATCCCAAAAACGTCTCCGGATTCGAACTCTCTGAATAGGTATTCCGTCCGAGAAACAAATTCCCGTTGTCCTCAGCCGGCAGCGGCAAAAATCCCGCCGCTAGATTATTCGTGGCACTGGCCTGCGAACCGTCTTGATTGGCAACCGTCAGGCGTATTTGCCCGTTGGGGACGCTTAAAGTATCGTAGACCGCCAACAAGTAATGCCATTGCCCGTCCGCATAGTTGGCGCCCGCCAAATCAACCTGGTTGGTTTTCACCAGGCCGCTGTTGGCAATTTTGAACCGGAGGCCTCCCGGAGCAGATTCGTTGACATCAATGCCATAGCAAAAAACTTGCCCAGTGTCCGTCCCTTGCGAAAGCAACTGCATTACGCCCCCCCCGCTGCGGATCCCGTCGGTTTTGAAAAACAACTCCAGCGAAAACGGGCCCGTGAAATCCATTTCGTCGCCATATTGATCTTGCGGAAAAAACAAACACCCGTCCACATTCGCAATTGCTTCGGCATCATACGAATAATTTCCCGCATTATGGCTGTTCACAAACATCGAAGTCGGCGCGACATTTGTATTTAGCGTCACCGGCCCGCCGGATAACCCATTGAACGTGATTAGATCATCAATCGCGGCCGGAAGGGCGCCGGTCGCATAGATCCCCTGCCCGCTGTTCGTGTCTGCATCAACCACCCCGACAAACGTCGGAACCCCCTCATTATTGGGTGCGGAGATCTGTGCCTCCATCCGCCAATAGGCAACGGGATACGGGGCCCTTACTGTCAACGGGGCAACGCAGCTGGTCACCGAGCCGCCGGCATTGCTGATCACCACCTCGTAACTCAAATTGGTCGACGAAACGGCATCCACTAAAAGCGTATTATTGGTCGCTCGATCGATTGCCTCACCATTATTAAACCACTGGTAGGAAAGCGGTCCAACACCGCCGGCAACGACATTTAGCAAGGCGGGCCCGCCAAGATTCGCAATGGTCGGTGCTGGTTGCCTGGCAATAGCGGGAATTGGCGGAAAACCAGGAAATCTCCACGCGGATTCTTGATTGGTTTGAAAACGAAAATAGTTTGTCATCCTATTGTTGGGCAACGTCAGAAACCACTGCTCTCCCTGAACAACAGGGGCGTTGGTCACCGGCGTCCAGAGCGCTGACGATGAACAGTTTGTGGCGGTAAACAATGAATAAAAGGTTGCATCAGGCGAAGCGGTTAAGGTGATCGTGCCGTCCGGCGCGCTGGTGACGACAAGAGAGGGCCTCGCTTCGACGCCGGTGGTCCACGGCAAACTCCCGAACTCATAAGCCCCCAGGTCAGGTGCAGAGCCAAGATAACCATCGGTGAAACCAGATATGATCACCCCCGAATCGATGGCCGTGGCAGCGGGTCGGAGGCTGAAATTGTCTTCCGCCAAATTCACCAGTTGAGTTTGTGGCGCGATAGCCAGAAAGAGATTGTTTGATGCTGAATACTGGTCAATATCATTCGTCCAGAATGCCGGGTCCGGGTTGCTGTTCGGCCACGTATCGACATCGTAAGCGCCCACATTGGCAGAGTTGAAAAGGGTATTGTTGTAAACCAAGTCACCGGATGCCGGTCCGTTAATCCGGATGCCCGAATCGCCACCGCTGTTCCAGCAAACATTGTGGTCCACAACATAGTTTCGGTCCCAATCATCGAGGTAAATCAACGGGGAGGGTATGGGATAATTGTTGTCATGGACCCAATTATATGCGATTCGCGCATTCTGGCTATTAATGCCCCAGGAATAAATTACGCCGACGTCGGTACAAAGCAAACCCGGCTCGGAGAGATCGTTGAAGCGAATGTCTGATTCAGTGCCTTCAGGTCGCAGAATGTCCCGCCCCGAACAATAGGCATTGTTGAACGTGACAATATCCGCCAAGCCATGGAGGGCGATGCACGAGGCATAAGTGCCGGAATAATCGGTGTTGTAAATTACGTCGCAGGTGATGCGATTGCTGGCACCGCTGGTGAAAATGCCGGATCCAGCGGTGTTGCCAATCGTGCAACCGCGAACAGTGTTGTTGCTGCCATTAATCGTCACTCCGCCGCCCTGATCCGCACCGCCATTTTCAAAAAAACCTGCGCTGATAATCATATAATGGCTGAGAAATTGGGCCACGCAGTTCTGTAGTACATTTCCATTACCTTGAAGCCTGACGGCGCCCCCCCACAAGTTCAGCCCGCAAACATTGATATAATTCCGGTAAGGAAGATTCACGCACCAATTGCGATGTTTCATTTCTACTGTGTGTGACGAAGGATCTTTACCGCCGGCGATACGCAGACAAAGCGTGTAACCGATGGAATTGGACTGCAGAAACCACTCATTAGTCGCGCCCAAAAAACTTGGGCTGCCCCAGAGCAATCCTTGCCCCCCGCCGGTGAACCACCAACCGCCGGTTTCAGTGGCTGGATCCACCGTGATGGTGTCACCCGTGGAGCTAATGACCTGCGCGCTCTGCCACGCCCAAGCCGGATTGACACCGCCCAGAAACCAGGCGCCAGCCCAGTAATTATCGGGCTTGCCGTTCCAAGCGGCGCTGCTGATCAGCGCCGTGTTCGTGGCGTTCACAACGACGCTTACCGTCGCGGGATGCAGAACATCGCCGTCCCCGTAAGCGGGGAATTGCGCCTCGTGAAACATGACACCATCCACGAAAACCTCATTATTACCGGCTCCCAAATCCCAGTTGACGGAGGCCTGATAGACGCCGTTTGACAACGGGCTCCAGCCAGTGACCGGATCCGCTCCATCCAAAGTAACGACATCATTTGAGTAGGCTTCGAAAGTGATGGGAGCATTCCTCGTTCCCGAGTGCAAAGGCGTCAGGGTTTCATGATAAATCCCGGCGCAGATGCAGCAAGTATCGCCGGCCACGATTATTGCCCCCGCCTGCTGGATCGTTTGAAAGGGGGCGTCCCGGTTCGTGCCGGGATAGCTATCGGAACCATTGGTAGCGACATAAAAAATTGTCGCATTTGCACGAAATATGGTAAGGCAACCTGCCATGATCAACAACCACGAGCGGCGATGCGTCCAAATTGACTGAATGTGCATATGATTAGTCTTGTGGATTTACCGAGCCAAGTCGCCAGACTTTTAAAGAGCGCAAACGGACCGAACCGCCGTGTGCGTCTACGGCGAGACGGTCACTGGCCGGCTCGGGAAAAATCTGGTCTGAGATCACCGTCCGGCCGTTCCCGCCGAAGACCTCGATGGACGAGTTGTCCATGAAGACGTGCAGGTGAATCTGGCCATGACCAGGCGACAGCGCGCCCAAGTGGCGGGCCGGGAAGTTGGGGTTAAAATTAACGAGATCGGAATGTGTCTGGTTACCAAACATCAGTGGTGAAGCCACCTCATAGCCCGTAACGGTCTCCTCGTCCGCTCCCTGCTGAATCTTCAAGCCCAATTCGGTGGCGCCTTGGCCTTCAAACTCTGCCATGATTTCGAGCGTTTTACGGCGGATACCCTCCTTTGACATACTTAACTCGCCCGGTCCGAACGGAGTTGCGGGTAGTCGCCAGCATTGCAGGCGCAATTGCTCCGGCTCACAGATGGGTTGCCGTACAAGGTCAAGTTGACCCGCAGGACTCAATTTTAGGCTTAACTCACAAGGAATTGATTGCATTCCTTTCCACGGCGCGGTTTGAACATTCTTGGCATACAGCCAGTTCCCCATCCATGCGATCCAGATACGGCGGTGATCCGACGACGGCACCCCATGCCAAGATCGCGCGGCGTAAAAGTCATCGCCGTAGTCAAACCAGCGAGCGGACATTCGCCGGCCGAGGTCGACTGGATGAACGGAAAACACTATCTGCTCCACATTAATATGGCCCCATTCTCCCGTCTGCTGGTCCACAATTTGAATTCGCGCGGGACGGGTCATGAATTCGCGGACGTCCCAGCTGGTCCAACGAAGCGCTTCGGAGTTCCTACCGACCTGAGTTCGAACGACTTTCCCATCACCCAACAAATTAATGCAGATGGGGCCGGAATGATCGCCTCCGCCAATCAGAAAGAGAATATTGGGTTTCGACAAAGTGAATAAAGGGGATGTTAACGTCCCCAAGGCGTCGTCGCCTCCGTGGAAACTGTTCACCAGGCGCCCGCCTCGAAACCCGGTCATAGCTTTCTGATCTTCGAGCTGTCCATGGGCAGGGCTGCTGCCAAAGGCCTTTCCCGTCGTTTTCCAGCTTCCATAGTCGTCACCTTCAAAATCCGCGAAGAGAGTTCCTTCCGATTCCCAATCATTGGTCTTCAGTTGTCCAAGCCAGTCCTTCTCGACAGTGAATGCCCGGCCATCGAAGTCGCCGACGAAATCTTGTCCGCCCGTCGGCTGGACATCCACCTTGAGAATCCATTTTGTGTGTTTTGGATTTGCTTCCAAAAGGAGCAGAAATAAGTTGGGACACTCCCGCACACTGTCCGTGGCACCCTTCGGACCAGAATCGCTCAATTGGGTCCTATGCTTCAAATCCGGCGACGCATAATAGCGGACTTTGGTTTCGGCTGACGGCGCCACAAGCTTGATCCAGTGCCGATCCGGCTCATACCAAATAAACTGGAGATCTTGAAATTCAGTGGAGCTGATGTCAATCACCGGATTTCCGGAATACTTTGACCACGATCGTCCGCCGTCGTTGCTATAGGCGAGGTCTCGCGTTTGTCTTCGGTCGGCCTGATGCAGGCTGGAATAAATTCCAACCATTGGCGGCTCACCTACAGTACCAAATCCGCTGGTGTTCCTCAAGTCCACAACGGCGCTGCCGGACATGACAGCGACACCATTCTCGTTAGTCAGGGCACGTGACCAATGTTCCCAACGCACCAAGTCACGACGAACCGGATGGCCCCAGTAAAAAAGATGGTACAGACCGTCCTCATAGACAAGACCGCTCGGCTCTCCCATCCAGCCGGTCGGCGGAGTGAAATGGAACTGCGGGCGGTAACGCTCCACATAATCGGCCTCAACCTCCGCCGACATATTTTCAGCCGAGGCCAATGCAATCAGAAATGACGATCTGAAATATGAGGACTTCATCTGCCTGATCATTTTGGAGAATACAGGTTTGAAGCAGTTCCGAAAACGCGGGTCTCGCGTGACGTGGCTTTTGCCAGCTCGCCACGGGACTGAGACTGGTCATCTCGTTCGTCAGCAAGTCCCGGGTGATCGGCCCGGCAGGCAGTACCGGCGGTCAGCGGCCCCACCCATAAATTTTTCAAAAGGATCCGCATTGGAATAAGAATTTTCTCAACCGCATCTCTACTGCGAAAGAAGCCGGTAAAAGCCGGCCGCATTGGTTAACCGTCCGAGATTATTGTCCAAGTAGCTGGTGGCACTTTCGGCGCTGGGCAACGTGGCGATGGTTTGCCAGCTAGCCCCCAGGTTCGGCATCCATTGGACGAGGAAATTGTTCGCGGCCGCTCCCGTCCATTGAAAACTTACGCCGTTCGTCCCCGCCGATACGCCGCCGATGCGGGGATGATTGTCAATCGCGGGCACTTTGCCAATTCGCCGGGTGTCTGGCACCACACCCGCCGTAATCTGCACCTCGTCAATAAACCCCAAAAACGTCTCCGGATTCACGCTCACCGGATAGGTGTATCGGCCAAGAAACAAATTCCCGTCGTCCGCGGCGGGCAACGGCAAAAATCCCGCCGGCAGGTTGTTCGTCGCGCCCGCCTGCGAACCATCCGGATTCACGATGGTCAGCCGCAACTGCCCGTTGGTGCCCGCCATCGTGTCGCAGACCGCCAGCAAATAGTGCCATTGCCCGTCCGCATAGTTGGTCCCCATCAAATCCACCACTTGACCCGGCGGCAGACTGCTGTTGGCCAATGTGAACCGCACCGTGCCGGGCCCCGCTTCGTTGACCGCAAGGCCGTAGCGGAAGACCTGACCGGTATCCGTGCCCTGCGAAACCAACTCCATGGCGCCCGCCTCGCTGCGATTGCCGTCGGTTTTGAAAAACAATTCAATCGAAAACGGCCCGGTGAAATCCAGCTCGTCGCCATATTGGTCCTGGGGAAAAAACAAACAGCCATCCACGTTGGTGATGGCTTGGGCATTGTACGAAAAATTCCCGGCGGAATGACCGTTTACAAACATCGAGGCCGGCGCCACGTTCGTGCTTAACATCACCGCCCCGCCCGCCAGACCGTTGAAGGTGATCAGATCGTCAACCGCCGCCAGCAGCGTTCCCGTCGTGTAAATCCCCTGCCCGCTGTTGGTGTCGGTGTCCTCGACCCCCGGCCAGGTGGGAACCCCCTCATTATTCGGCGCTTCAATCTGCCGTTCCATCCGCCAATAGGCGACCGGGTAAGGCGCCAGCACCGTCAAGGGAGCGACGCTGCTGGTCACCGAACCGCCGGCATTGCTGACCACCACAACGTAATTCACATTGGTCGCAGGCACTGGAAAGACCGAGAGCGTGCGGTTCGTTGCCCCCGAAACCGGGCGGCCGTCGTTGAACCATTGGTAGGACAAGGGAAGGGTCGTGCTGGCCGCCGTGACGCCCAAGCTGGCGGCCCCCCCCACCTCGGCGGTGCTCGCCGGACCAGGTTGAGCGGTGATATAGGGCGGCGCAGCCGCCCACGCGGAGCCAAGAGTGTACAGATTCAAGGAATCCAGCACCAGTCCGTTGCCGGTGGCCACCAAACTCAATGGTTGTGGTCCGGCCAAGGGATTGATGCTCATCGGCATATACAACAAACCGGCATTACCATAAATTTCGAGAAAGCCACGGTCCACCAAGAAACGCAGTTCAACTACTCCATTGATTGGACCCAGAATATTGGTCACGCCTTCACAATAAATCTGATCGCTTTGTCCGGAATATGTCACCAAAGTTCCGCCCAGATTGAAAACGACTTGACCGGCCGCACCCGGTTGAAATTTTGCGGCCATCTCAAAGGCTTCACCGGTGGCATTGGACATCACGTTCACGCCGCTTGGCAGTATTTCTGAAGGCCAAGAATTTGTGCTGGTTCGCAACAAAGCCAGCTCATCCACCGGGTTTACATAGATCAGAGGAGTCGAGCCGGTAGTCTGCAAAGTCAGTTGCACAGGAAAATCCATCCCCGCGTTGAACGGCATATTGGGATAGTTTCCAGTGGCATTCGCCATGAGAACGCGCCGCCCGTCCGACGCTGGCATGTTGTTAAAGGTCTGGCCAGCGGCAAAGCAGTTGCCGCCGCGGATGCTAAAGGGACCGTATTGTGCGCTGAATGCGTTGCCATCAAACTCCCCTACATAGTAATGTCCTGCCCCGGCATAAAAGATCCATGGCTGAACGTTTGAATTACCGTCCATGGAAAGTTGGAATAATTCCGGCACTTCGATGACATTGGGAAAGGTGAAGGTGGAAGTCTGGGCCCAGTTAATCAAATTGGTTGATGAGAAAAAACCGAAGTCGTTATTCTGTAGCCAGAATACCATAACCCACTTGTGACCCGGCGCATACCAGATGACTTTGGGATCCCGATTGTCACCCGCGACGTTCGGCACGACTGGGTTATTGGTATATTTTGTCCAAGTCTGGCCCTGATCCAGACTGTAGGCGAGACTTTGGCCAAACAACTGGCCTTCGGACATAAGGTTATTATTGGAATGTCCGCCGGCACTCGTATAGAAACTCACGATTGCGTTGGAACCAAATCCGGCGCTGTTGTTCCGGTCCACCACGGAAGAACCGGACCAAGCCTGTCCCAACGCGTCACCGTAAATCGCTTCCGGCAGTTCCTGCCAATGAACGAGATCCGTGCTTACGGCATGGCCCCAGTTCTGGTTGCCGACGACGACATCATACGGATTGTGCTGATAGCATAAATGATACTGTCCGTTGTCGTACACCATTCCGTTCGGATCGTTATTAAACCCGCGCCGGGGAGTGAAATGATAAATCGGCCGCAACGTTTCCTGATAAATCGGCACGGTCGTTAGTGGCGCGCTTGATTGGACAAAATCCGGTAGAGCAACAGCATTGGTTGAATCCACCCGTACCACCATCTGGGTGCTTTGATAACCTGATAGGTCCAAGAAGGCGTAAAAGTCATAATTTGTGGAGGTTCCCAGGGCGATATTGAACTCCTGCACCGCAAGGCCGTTGACCAGTAGTGCCACCACATGATAGGGGTTGGCCAACTTCACCGGGAAATTAATGAACTGGTTGGTCGGGGTGATAACTCCGGTTGTCAGCCCGGCATCTGACTCCACGATCTGATCTACATTGACATGCCCCCAGCCCCCCGTAGCTGTGTCCACAATGCGAAGCTCAGCGCTTTGACCCAGCAAATTATTCACATTCCACTGTGCCCAATCCAAATGCTCCCATTCACCGGGACCGGCCGCATGTTGAACCACCTGTCCGTTGACTAACAAATCCATGCGGGTCTCGCCGCCATACCCACTTTCGCCGCGGTAGCTGCCACCGCCAATGAGAAACCGGAGGTAATTCCGCCGTATGATGAACGGCGGTGAAACCAAAGTGCCGGTGCCGGAATCGCCTCCGTAAAATGAATCGGCCAAGCCGTTTCCAAGATAACCATCCACCACCTGCTGTCCGCCCAGCGGGCCATGCGCCGGGCCGGGACCGAACGCGCTACTGGTAACAGTCCAGGTTCCGCCAGGCAACCAAACGTAATTTGTCTCCTCAAAATCTGACAGGACGATGTCCTGGGCCAAAACTGGAATACAAACCGGGGGCAGCGCAAGGAAGACGCCAGCGATGATCTTTTTTATCGCTGATTGCGTTTGCAAAATATGGTAGGAGAACGTTTTCAGATGATTAACCTGCAATTCATATAAATTAACCGAAAGCAGCGCTATTGAAACAAAACCTGGTAGAAACCAACAGGGGCCTTCAATCGGGCGTTGTTAGTATCGAGGTAAAAGGCGATGCCGTCGGCGCTGGGCAACGTGGCGATGGTTTGCCAGCTAGCCCCCAGGTTCGGCATCCATTGGACGAGGAAATTGTTCGCGGCCGCTCCCGTCCATTGAAAACTTACGCCGTTCGTCCCCGCCGATACGCCGCCGATGCGGGGATGATTGTCAATCGCGGGCACTTTGCCAATTCGCCGGGTGTCTGGCACCACACCCGCCGTAATCTGCACCTCGTCAATAAACCCCAAAAACGTCTCCGGATTCACGCTCACCGGATAGGTGTATCGGCCAAGAAACAAATTCCCGTCGTCCGCGGCGGGCAACGGCAAAAATCCCGCCGGCAGGTTGTTCGTCGCGCCCGCCTGCGAACCATCCGGATTCACGATGGTCAGCCGCAACTGCCCGTTGGTGCCCGCCATCGTGTCGCAGACCGCCAGCAAATAGTGCCATTGCCCGTCCGCATAGTTGGTCCCCATCAAATCCACCACTTGACCCGGCGGCAGACTGCTGTTGGCCAATGTGAACCGCACCGTGCCGGGCCCCGCTTCGTTGACCGCAAGGCCGTAGCGGAAGACCTGACCGGTATCCGTGCCCTGCGAAACCAACTCCATGGCGCCCGCCTCGCTGCGATTGCCGTCGGTTTTGAAAAACAATTCAATCGAAAACGGCCCGGTGAAATCCAGCTCGTCGCCATATTGGTCCTGGGGAAAAAACAAACAGCCATCCACGTTGGTGATGGCTTGGGCATTGTACGAAAAATTCCCGGCGGAATGACCGTTTACAAACATCGAGGCCGGCGCCACGTTCGTGCTTAACATCACCGCCCCGCCCGCCAGACCGTTGAAGGTGATCAGATCGTCAACCGCCGCCAGCAGCGTTCCCGTCGTGTAAATCCCCTGCCCGCTGTTGGTGTCGGTGTCCTCGACCCCCGGCCAGGTGGGAACCCCCTCATTATTCGGCGCTTCAATCTGCCGTTCCATCCGCCAATAGGCGACCGGGTAAGGCGCCAGCACCGTCAAGGGAGCGACGCTGCTGGTCACCGAACCGCCGGCATTGCTGACCACCACAACGTAATTCACATTGGTCGCAGGCACTGGAAAGACCGAGAGCGTGCGGTTCGTTGCCCCCGAAACCGGGCGGCCGTCGTTGAACCATTGGTAGGACAAGGGAAGGGTCGTGCTGGCCGCCGTGACGCCCAAGCTGGCGGCCCCCCCCACCTCGGCGGTGCTCGCCGGACCAGGTTGAGCGGTGATATAGGGCGGCGCAGCCGCCCACGCGGAGCCAAGAGTGTACAGATTCAAGGAATCCAGCACCAGTCCGTTGCCGGTGGCCACCAAACTCAATGGTTGTGGTCCGGCCAAGGGATTGATGCTCATCGGCATATAGATTAATCCATTATTTCCGAAGATTTCCAACGTACCGCGGTCCACCAGAAAGTGCAAATTCACCAAGCCATTGCTCGGAACTAAAGCATTGGTCAATCCCTGGCAGTATACCTGTTGGCTCTGGCAATTGTAACTCACTGGCGTTCCCCGCAACGTAAAAGTGAGGTTTGTGGCCGTGCCGGGCCGGAAGCACGCGTCGAGTTCAAACGCCTCCCCCGTGGTGCCGGACATTACATTCGTCCCGTCGGCAAGCGGCTGCGCTGGCCAACTGTTCGTGCTGGCCCGGAGCAGTCGAACTTCGTTCACGGGATTGGCATACATCAACGGTTTGCCGGCAGTGGTGGCCAATGTCAACTGAATCGGGAACGTCATTCCACCATTGAACGGCATGTTGGGGTAGTTGCCGCCGGCCGCCCAAGCCATGAGAATGCGGCGTCCGTCTGAAGCGGGGATATTGTTGAACGTTTGCGCGGCGTAAAAATTGTTGCCGCCATTAAGATGGAACGGACCATATTGCGGAGTAAAAGAGTCACCATCAAACTGCCCCACGTCGTATTGGCCGCCACCCGCCCAAAAAATCCACAGCAGATTGTTGGTGTCGCCGTCCAATGGCAGCGGGAAAATTTCCGGACATTCAACCGCGCCGGGAAACGTGAACGTGGAGTTCTGGGTCCAGTTGATCAGGTTCGTTGAGGAGAAGAAACCGAAGTCATTATTATTCAGATAGAGTGCCATGACCCATTTATTGCCGAGGGCATACCAGATGACCTTGGGATCACGATTGTCGCCCGCCACGTTCGGCACAACTGGATTATTCGTGTACTTGTTCCATGTCTGGCCCTGATCAAGGCTGTAAGCCATGTTTTGAGTAAATGGCTGCCCGCTGGACATCCGGTTTTCACCGCCTGCCGAACAAAAAAATGCCACCAGTGCATTCGTTCCAAAACCGGCCGAATTATTACAGTCCACCACCGTCGAACCTGAATACTCCGTGCCCAAATTGTCCGGATACAACGCCTCAGGCAGTTCCGTCCAATGCACCAGGTCGGTGCTGACCGAATTCCCCCAATGCATGTTGCCCCAAACACAGCCGTAAGGATTGTGCTGATAACACAAATGATACTTACCGTTAAGATACACCATCCCATTTGCATCATTATTCCAGCCGCGCCGCGCTGTATAGTGGTAAAGTGGACGGAGCAATTCCTGATATACTGGAACATCAGTAATCAGGATGTTGGTCTGGATGAAACTTGTGGCTAACTGGCTGGGGGTGGCGAGTTGCGAGTCAATGCGAACCAAAACCTCCTGCGATTGCAAAGGGGTCAAGTCAACCAAGGCATAAAAATCAGGAACGGCTTCGTCCGTGGCCAAACCCACGTTGAATTCCTGCGAAACAATGCCGTTGGTGATCAATTCCACCAGATGATTGGTTGCATTAAGTTGAACGGGGAGATTCAGATAATGTTGGCTGGCGACAAAGACACATGACAACGACTGGTCCGTCTCGATGATTTGATCCACATTGATATGTCCCCAGCCGCTGGTGAAGGTATCCACGATCTGAAGCTGCGCCGACTGGTTGGTGAAGGCGCTTACATTCCATTGCAGCCAGTCCAGTTGTTCACGGTCTCCCATGCCCACCGCGGAGCGAACAACCAGCCCCCCGACCATCAGATTGATGCAAGTCTGGCCACGATGGTTGCCCGCGCCGACAAGAAACTTGATGTAATTTCGCCGAATAATGAACGGCGGCGAGGTGAGCGCGCCGATAGCGGCGTCTCCATTCAAATAGGTGTCAACCAGACCTTTTCCAAGATAACCTTCCACGGTCTGCTGGTTTGGTAACGTGCCTTGCGCCGGACCACTTCCAAAGCAATCGCCGGTTGGAGTCCAAAACCCGCCGGGCAGCCAGATATAATTCGTCTCTTCGAAATCGGATAATAGAATGTCCTGAGCAAACAGTGGAGTTCCGACCAGCATCAAAACGAGCAACCCAGGCAAAAAATATCCGAACGACCGGGTGGGCATCCATTGGCAAAACTGGCTTGCATTCATAGACAACAACCGGAACAAGACCGGTTGCTCAGACACACGGGTTTGAAATGTTTCAGGAATTCCTTTCGGTTCATACACTGAACGTGGCGTCACTTCCAGACCGACTTCAAAGTCCATGCCTGCATGGAACTGATCCGCGCGTCATTTTTTGACTGGAAGAATTCCACAACACGACTGTCAGCGGCGGGAAAAACCAAACTGGTGAACACGCGTTCGCCGTCGTTAACAAACAGCTCAACCGAACCGGCATCAACAAAAATGTGCAACTTCACTGCTGCGCCCGGCTCGGCCAGCGGGGCGTCAAACCGGCCTGGGAACTTTGGATGAAAGTTCACGATACCCGAGTGAGCGCGGTCCACAAAGACTTGCCCGCGATCGCGGTCCACGCCTATCGTGGTCGCTTGATTCTCACCTTCCAAAACCTTGACGCCTTCGACCCCTGACTGGGCCGGCTCAAACGCGACGGCAATTTCAAGCTGCTGGCCTGCGATGTGATTCTTAATCAGCCAAGCATTAGCATCGGCAACGGTGCCGCCCTTGAACTGATAGTGCTGGTCACGCAACGATTCGATTTCGCGCGCGGGTTTCTGAACCAGCCGAATGCCCTCGGTGGTTTTGCGCAAGCTAACTTCGCGCGGAATGGACATGGCGCTGCGCCACGGCGAAGTGGGCACGTCCTGACCGTATTCCCAATTATTCATCCAGCCGATCCAAAGCCGGCGGCCATCTGATTTGGGAATGTCACTCCAGGAAACGGCCGCGTAATAGTCCGGGCCGTAATCAAACCACAACGCGGATCCGGATGCCGCGCGCGCGGGCGCATCGGCGAGCATGATTTGATCCACATTGATATGGCCCCAGCCACCCGTGGCGTTGTCCACAATCTGCAAAACCGCCTTTTCGTTTTTAAACTCGTTGACGTCCCACGAGCGCCATGCAAGCCGTTCGGCGTCTTCGCCTGACGCGGAACGCACGACCTTGCCGCCGATCTGCAAATCCATGCGGGTTTCCTTTTGCGAACCGCCGCCGATCAGAAAATTCAGAAACGGTTTGCTAATTTCAAACTCTGGCGACGTAAGCGTGCCAGTAGTGGCGTCGCCGTGATAGTAACTGTTCACCAGGCCGTGGCCGAGATAACCGCCCACCGGATTTTGATCTGCGAGTTGTCCCTGCGCCGGACCAGGACCGAAAGCTTCACCCGTGGTCTTCCAACCACCGTAATCCTTGCCTTCAAAATCAGCGATGACTTGGCCCGGTGGAGAAAAATCGGGAATCGGTTTTGGCAATGAGCCAGGCTCGGCCTTAAACTGCCTGCCGTCGAATTGGCCGACGAAGTATTGTCCGCCTGAACCCCCGGCGATGCTGCCGGGGTTAATGTTGACGGCGAGCACCCATCGTTTTTCATGGGTGCTTTGCACCGGAAGTTGAAACAGGTCAGGACATTCCCAAACGCCCGAAGTCGCACCGGCGGGACCGAACTTGCTCAAGAGCGTCCAGTTTTTAAGATCCGATGAACCATAGAAGCATACTTTGTGCTCGGCCGAAAGGCTCACGGTCATGATCCAGCTTTTGGTCGGTCCATACCATTGGACCTTCGGATCACGAAAATCTTTCGAATCCGAATTGATGACGGGATTGCCGGAATATTTTGTCCAGATACGACCTTTGTCGTTGCTGTAGGCGATGCACTCGAATTGGAGGCCATCGCTGTCGGCCCGACAGCCGGTGTAAATCGCCACCATTGGCGGTTGCCCCTCCTTCCCGAAGCCGCTGGAGTTATTCCAGTCGATCACTGCACTTCCCGAAAAAATCATCACCCCGTCCGCTTCGGGGAGGGCTAGCGGCAGGTGTGTCCAATGAACCATGTCGGGACTGACCGCGTGACCCCAGCTCATGTGTCCCCACTTGTCGCCAAAAGGATTGTATTGGTAAAACAGGTGATACTCGCCCGCATAGAAAACCAGGCCGTTCGGATCATTCATCCAGTTTTTCTCCGGCGTGAAATGATACTGCGGGCGAAACGGCTCGGAATAGTTGCCGGTCGGACCACCTAACGCTGAAGCAATGCCCACGCCGAAACTCAAAGTGGCCCAAAACCATTTCGCTTGCCGTGCCGTACTGCTAGGCGTCAATAATTCCGTAATCTTGATTTTCATCGTTCTTCGATTTTCAAACCCTTGTCGCCGTTAGCGGCGCTACCGCGGCCTGAACACCGTCGCTGGACGCAAACCGTTCGCCAAATTTCTTGGGTAACGGCGGCGTGGCTCCGTCACACGAACAGACATACCGTGCGACTTCGTCGGCAAGGCTGTTGATTTCATCGAGGCGCATTTTCCGGAGCAGGCCCATAACCAAGGCGGCGGTAAAGGCATCGCCGGCTCCGACCGTATCCACAATTTTAATCGGGACCGAAGGACAGTCCGACCACCGACCACTTTTGAACAACAAGCTGCCCGCGGGCCCGCGCGTCAAGGCCACAAGCTGCAGGCTGAACCTTTGGGCCAGTGATTCAATTTGGTTTTGCGTCGTGCCTTTCAGGGCGAATAACTCCGCCAGAATCGGCAGTTCGCCGTCATTCAGCTTGAGCACGTTGGCGAGTCGCAATGACTCCTCAATGATCTGGCGGGAATAATATTTCTGGCGTAAATTGATGTCGAAAACCCGCAATGAATTTGCCGGTGCGGCGGCGACGAGGCGTTGAATAGCGGCCCGCGAAATCTCGCCCCGCTGCGCGAGACTTCCAAAACAAACCGCATCCGCCAAGCGAACGGCCTTCATGGCGGCGGCTGTCACGGCCAGCCGGTCCCACGCGACATTCTCATGAATGACGTAGGTCGGGATCCCGGCCTTGGCAATCGTGACAGTTACGGTGCCGGTGGCCGCCTGGTCATCCACTTGCACGGTGCCGTCGGCGATTCCCTGTTTCTCAAATCGCCGCAGAATAGCGCGGCCAAATTCGTCTTTGCCGACGCGCGTCACGACGCAGGCGTCCGCGCAAAGGGCGCGGGCGTGATAGGCAAAATTGGCCGGCGCGCCGCCAAGTTGCGGGCCAGAAGGAAGCAGGTCCCAAAGGACTTCGCCGATTCCAATGATTTTGAAACTCATGGTGGGCCTTACTCGATTCCCAAACGTATTTGGATCTGCTCCAGCGGCACCCCTTTGGTCTCAGGCACCATGGTTTTCACCCAAATCAGTTGCAGAACCATCATAAAAGTGAAGAATGAAAAAATATACCCGGGCGGAAACACCGAGACCATTTTTGGGAAAAAAGTTGTCAGCAGGGCGGCGAAAACCCAGTGGGTCGTACTGCCGAGCGTCTGTCCTTCGGCACGGTGCCGGTTGGGGAAAATTTCAGAAATAAGCACCCAGATCACCGCTCCTTGACCAACCGCGTGGGCAGCTATGAATGCAAAGATGCACGCCGGTACAATACTGTAATGCTGGGTGAAAAAAGCCCAAGCCGTGAGTCCCAGCGAGACAATGTAGCCATACGATCCTATGAACAACAAAGTGCGGCGACCCAGCCGGTCAATCAGCCATAAGCCTACAAAAGTGAAGATAAGATTCGTGATCCCAATGCCCACTGATTGCAGCAGCGCGGCCTTGGCCGCCAAGCCCGTCATCTCGAAAATCCGCGGCGCGAAGTAGAGGATGGCATTGATGCCCGAAAGCTGGTTGAAGAAGGCGACGAGAAACGCCAGCATGATCGGCACCCGCAAGCGCCAGGCCCAGAATTTTGCGGAGGTCGCCCGCTCGGACGAGGCGGCGAGAATCGCATTGGCATCCGCCTCAACCTCGGCCGGTGAGGCCCCCGGTTCGATCAGCTTCAAGACTTTGACCCCCGCCGCACGATCGCCCTTGCGGCCAATCAGCCAGCGCGGACTCTCCGGAAGGCTGAAACACATGATCGTGTAAATCAGGGACGGAATTGCCGCCACGCCCAGCATCCAACGCCAGGCATTTTCGCCGATGCCGGCCAGCAGCCAGTTGGAAACAAAAGCGATGACAATGCCAAAGACAATATTGAACTGAAACATGCCTGCGAGCCGTCCGCGATGGCTTGGTGGCGCAATCTCGGAGATGTAAAGCGGCGCGGCCACAGTGGAGACACCAATGCCAATGCCGCCGATCACCCGTGCGGCGATAAACATGGAAACGCCATTGGCAAAACCACAACCCACCGCCGAGACGATGTAAAGCAGCCCGATACACAGCAGGGTTTTTTTTCGCCCAAAAAAATCCGTGGGCCAGCCACCAAACAATGATCCCAGCACTGTTCCGTAAAGTGCCGACCCCATGGCGAACCCGTGCAGGCCGGGACTCAGTCCCCAGACAGCCTGGATTTTTTGTTCCGCCCCGGAAATAACGACCGTGTCAAAGCCGAAAAGAAACCCGGCCAGCGCCGAAGTAAGGGACCAGAAGAAAATGCGGCCATTAAGCACATCAAGCTTTGCGGATAATCTCGTCGTCACGGCGGCCGGGGTTATAATATTATTCATGTCGAATATTTTGTAATCGCGCTGGCTCCAAAGGGAGCTTTTTTTCAACCCCGCGTGGGGCATACTCGGGTGGATACCAACGCGGCGGCGTTTCACCTAACACCCTGCCGCCGGGCCATATTTTACTTAGGTTAACCTCTGGCATGAGGCTTATTGCTGGCCGGCCGTCTGCCGTGGGTCCCAATATTGAGAATTGACCAAGCCCTGGGCGGATCCGCCCGAAGGATCGGATGGCGGGTTAATTCTGGCCTCCTGTCTTGATTCGGCGTGTCCATCGGAAAATCCGACATTGCCCAACCCGGGAAATTTTCCGCCGTTGTGGCGGGTCGTGTCGATTCCTTCATAATCACCAGAAGAGCTCGTGACATGCATGCTAGCGTTGGGCCACCACAACGTGGCGCTGGCCGTCAAGTCCGGCTTCGGCTGCTTATCACCAAACACCAGACAGTCAACTGGATGGAGAATCCCACTTCGCTTGAAATTTGCCGAACTGTTAAACTTATATCCCGCCACCGAGAGTCCGCCTGGGGCATTGGGGGTGCAACTAAGGAAAAAGGAATTGTAGCCATAACCCACCAAGTTAAAATTAAAGGCCCAATTCCAAACCGCCCCGCCTGCCAACTTAATGGGGGAATTGACCGCCGGGTCGTGAAAGGAGTTATAGTTGTTGGTCGATCCGCCGCAGATTGATGCGCCCCACCAGTTATTCGCCTCGTCTGTGGGATCCCAGTTGCCATAAGTCGTGCCCAGCGCGGTGGGAAACAGGTCATTGTTATCGTCGGTGTAAATCTGGGTGAACAAGGTCATTTGCTTCAGGTTGTTCAAACAACTGATCCGGACGGCCTTGCTCTTTGCGGATGCCAAGGCCGGCAGCAACATGGCAGCCAGAATGGCGATAATGGCAATGACCACCAGCAATTCAATTAGAGTAAATGCGCGCTGGCGGTGAGAACAAAGCTTCGAGTTGATTGCTTTCATAATTTTTTAACCTGTTTTTAAGTCATTTGGGTTGCCCTGCGGTCCCGGGACCGCAGGGCAACCACGTGTGCCATCAATGCTCAACCCGATAGAATTCCACCGCACCGCTCTTGGCGACCGTTGCCTGAAAGTTGCCTCCGCCAAGTGAAATGACCGTTCCGGACGCTGCCGAGTAGCTTCCATTCACCGTCGGAGAGCTCACCAAGGTATAGGTTGCTGCCGAGGCCAATGGACTGCCCGTGAACCGAATCGTCACCGTGCCCCCGCTCACTGAAATGCTCGTAAGGTTCGGCGGTCCCGGAAGGTAACCCAACTGGCCCGTAGCGGGTGTCACCAAGCCTGATGAAACTTGCACCTCGTCAATGGCGCCAATGAAGGTGCGTGGATCTGATTGAGAGCCATCAACGAATGGATACCGATAGCGGCCGACAAACAAATTGCCCTCGTTGTTGGGAGCCAATGGGCTGTAGCCGGCAGGCAATGAAACGGTCGCGTTGGTGCCGGTTCCGTCGGCGTTGGCAACCGCCAGACTGATTGTATTTGCAGTTGAATCATATTTTGCCAACAGATAATGCCACGTGCCATCGGCGTAGTTTCTGTCAGACAGGACGATCGACTGAATCCCGGCGTTGGTATCTTCAAATGACGGACCCGCCGGGGCAATGGCATCGTTATTAACCTTGAAACTCAGTGCGCCATTCGCCGCCTGATTGAGATTAACCCCATATTCAAAGGTGTTGCCCGCGTCGGAACCCTGGCAGACGAGTTCCATCGTGCCGTTAGCACTCTGATCACCGTAACTCTGAAAGAACAATTCCAAGGAGAACTGAGTGCGGAAGTCAAACGGATCACCCGGATAACTGCCGTTCGGGTAGAAAACCACACCGTTCACACCATAGATAAATGAAGGGTCAAAGGCATTTGTTCCACCGGTGTTGCCATTGATAAACATGGTCGTCGGCGGAACGTCGTTGGTTAGAGCAATGCCTCCACTCGCTCCAGCCGGTTGGAGGGGGCCGTCATTGAAGGTGATCAGCGGATAATAGAAACTGTCCGAACTGGCGATACCCGTTTGGGGTATGGGTGCGGGCGGAGTGGCGTCATTTAATGGATTGATAACAGTTTCAAAGGTCCAACGGGCAAGGTTTACTGGCACCTTGGGGGCGACGGTGACCACGATTGGGGCGCTGGTAACCGAAAGGCCACCGCAGGAGGTTGTTCCAACCAGCTGAAATCTGCCCGCATCGGCGGCTGTTACGGGGAACAAATTTGCGGCCAGATTGGTCTGCCCCGGCAAATTGACGCTGTTCAACTGCCACTGGAACTGAAGGGGGCCTCCTTGGACTTGAACGGGCCATGCCGCGGGTGAAATGGTCAAGACGTCGCCGACGAAGACGGAATTTGTTGTCGGCGAATTATTGAAGATCGGTGCATTGCAGGTGGCCGTGTTCGCCAATAATTTAGTTGCCGGCAATGAAACATTGGAATATCGAATCTGATTGATTTTGCCGTCAAAGGGGATGTTCTGGCCCTCATCGCAACCGATAAACAGGGGCCCCTGGCTGCCGGAACCGCCCGGGTTGAGTGGCACCGTGATGAAGGTTGAGGTTTCAGCACTGGTGCCGTCCTGGTTTTCCACCAGCAAATCCATGGTCTCGGTAGCGGTATTAAAACGCATTGCCACATAATGCCATTGACCGTCGTCCAGGCGATGCCCATGGTTTTGGGCTGCCGTGATTCGACAATCAATCCCAAAGACAGCCACATTCCAACCCCAAAACCGTACACTGCCGATGTCGTTCGTATCGTTATTGGCGTTGTCATTCAAAAAAAGGAACGCATAAGCCGATTGGTGATGATCAAAGATGATCGACTGCACCTGCGTGCCCGTCACTGGATCATTTGTCGTATCTGATCTGAAATAGATCTCAAAGGTGAAATCGGGTCCGTTGAACGAGTTGCCATAGGTCGCATTGTCGCAGATCAGGCTTCCACTGGTACTGGGATATTGATCAGCGCCGCAATCCCACGATCCTCCGCCGGCATTGAAATAATTGTTCGCATTGAACATCGAGGCAGGCGGCACGTCGCTCGAGAAAGTGGGACTTGCTGCCAACGGACCCTGAAACCAAAGGTCTTGGACTGAGAGGGAAACACCGCTGACCGTGCCTGACACGGCGCCCTGCCCCGTGTTGGTGGCCAGATCCAAAATTCCAGCGCCGCTTGGACTCAGAGGAATGCTCTCAACTGCGCCGAATTTCCAATACGCCACGGTGGTAGCGTTGGTGTCTGCTTCCAGGGCTTGGGCCACTCCGATCCCGCCGATGATGACCCCCGCAGCGAGTGCCGCCATCTTTAAGGGTTTTATTTTCATGTTCATTTTCTTTTTTTGGTTGACTTGGTTGTCAGTTTCTTGCCCAGCGTCTTTCACCATGGTGCGGAAGATTCCGATCCATGTAACAACGGCCACAGTCTTCGAAATCGTCGCATTTAATGGCCGGTTGATCCAGTCGTTGGGTATGCATCCTTTGTAAGGCCAGTGTCGCAGAAAAACAAATCCAGAATAGACAGAATTCAAAATAGTAGTAATTACAACTTAAGATGCTGTACTCACATGCTGCGTCACCCCTTCTACCCAAAGGTAGCAGGCATGGATTCGCGAATGTCCTTGAATAACGACCGCGCCTACCGCCGCTGAATGCATTACTTAATGACGTGGGCGCGCCATGGAGGCTGCTCGCGGCACGAATCATTCCAAGTCCGTAAATCATTGCGGGGCTCGGAAGGAGGGAAGAAGCTGGATAGCGCGAAAGTAAAACGATTGGCACCGGAAAGACATCTGCTTGGCTCTGTAATTTCAATTAAAACGGACAGATGGCCCGGCGGCAAACGTTTATTGCTGCTCTCCCAGCAGCCGCATGATTTTGGGCTCAGTGAGGTTTTCGGCTGTAACCACCTCGACCCCGGTGTCAATTAACCGGGGGCTGGATTGCCCTTTTATGTTCAAGGCCACCGCTTTCACTCCTTCATAGCCCATCCGGTACGGATCTTGCACAATAATCGCGGCCACCTGGCCGGAACGCAGACCGTCAAGCAGTGATTTATCCGGATCAAAAGCCACTATTTTGACGTCAGGACGCTTCGCCTCCTGCAACGCCCGCAAGGCGCCTACGGACATGTCAACATTGCAGGCGAAAAGTCCCTGAACGTCCGGATGTCGTTGCAGCATTTCAGCCGTCACTTTTTGGGAAATTTCCGCGGTATCCTGGCCTGACGCGGACTCCACGATCTTGATGCCGGGAAAATCTCTGGAAATGGTATCAACAAAGCCGCTGACGCGCTTGACGGCGGCATGGGAACCCGCGATATGCTCAACCACAAGAATATTGCCCTTGCCGCCGAGCGCATGGCCCATGCGCTGGGCGGCCAAAACTCCGCCCTGATAATTATCCGTGGAGGCGAAGCAAACGAAATGGACCGCATCCAGTCCCGAATCAATGATCGCACAGGGAATTTTCAATTCGGCTAACTTGTCAATGGAAGGGACCAGGTTCTGGCGGTCCACTGGCGCGATCACCACTCCCTCAACATGGCGGGTGATGGCGTCCTCTACAATTTGGATTTGGCGGGCACTGTTGGTTTCCCGATCCGGGCCATCCCAAATTAATTCATAACCATAATCTCTGCCCGCCTCTTTCGCCCCGGCGAGAACCGATTGCCAAAAAACAGTGTTTGTCAACTTCGGGATCACCGCGATAACGTGCCGTGGGCCTTGGGCCGGGATATCCGTACTTACCGCTTCCTTTTGACAACCCGCGCCAAAGCCCACGGCGGCCAACAACAGCATGGTGTAAATGGACATTTTGGTCATAATAATGCCTTTTCTTCGTGATTAACGATGGTGCCAATGCGAATGACGTTGCAAATTTGGGGTCTTGATTAAGTTCCACTCTAGCCTGTTTTTCCTGGACGGCGAGGATAAACTTGACAGGAAAACAGAAAGTTGCTATATCTACTTGGACACCTGTAAATACCACACGATAAGCAAGCGTGTCGCCAATCATGAAAACCAAGCCTAAGCACCACGAGATCAGCAATCACCTGCAAACTGAAATCGCGGCCGGCCGGTACGGTGAAGGGGCGCGGCTTCCGAGTGAGAATCAACTGGTCGACCAATTCAAGGTATCCCGGCCCACAGTCGCGCGGGCCCTGCGGGACTTGGAAGCTCAGGGACTAATCGAGCGGCGTGCCGGTTCGGGCACTTATGTCCGCCGAAATCTCCAGCGAAACACCACTTCGCGCATCCTGGGTTTGCTGGTACCGGGCTTGGCCAGCACCGAGATTTTTCAAATCATCTGCGGCGAGATCGCCAGTCTCGCGCGCGTTAATGAGTATGGCCTGCTCTGGGGCGGCTCCACCAATCCGCGCGTGGATACGGACGCCAGCCTTAAACATGCGGAGGAAGTTTGCAAACAATTCATCGAGCGGGAGATCAGTGGCGTTTTTTTCGCGCCCGCCGAGTTACAGCCCGGTCAGGAGCAAGCCAACAGCAAACTGGCGGAGTCGCTCCGTGAAGCGGGCATCCCGGTCGTACTCATAGACAGGGATCTCCTGGATTTCCCCCGGCGCAGTGATTTTGATCTTGTGGGTATTGACAATGTGACCGGCGGTTTCATGGTGGCGGAACATCTGATCAAACTTGGCTGCCGTAAAATCCAGTTTGTGGTGCGACCTCTGTCTGCCGCGACTGTGGATGCGCGCATTGCGGGTATTCGCGAAGCGCTCGTGCGGCACCGAATTGAACCCGATCCCGATTGGATTCGCACCGGTGATCCGGCCGACTTGAAGTTTGTCCGTTCCTTGGTTGCCGGACGACAGGCAGACGCTTTTATTTGCGCCAACGACGACACGGCCGCAGTACTTTTGCGCGCCATGGAATCTCAAGGTGTGCGCGCCCCACGCGACGTCCGGGTCGTGGGCTTTGACGACGTAAAATACGCCACGCTCGTGTCGGTTCCACTTACCACCATTCACCAACCATGCCGGGAAATCGCCGCCATCGCTTTCCGCACGATGATGGAACGCCTCGCCGAACCAAACCTCACGGTCCGGAGCATCACTTTGACCCCACGTTTGGTGGTTCGCGAATCTTGCGGTGCCTATCTCCCCCGCTCCAAGGCTGAAGCCATCGCGAAGCCAATGCGGAATTAGAAAACCGGCGAATAAACCCGCTCACCGTCCACCACCATCGCGGTCTGTGCCTGAATGTTCTGAATCCGACGAACGGCCGACTGGACACTCTGCAAATCGCCGTGAATCGCGAAATCAATTGTAAAACGGCGCATTTGGTTAGGGGCAAGCTTCGGAACCCGGCCAGCTTCACGCTCTAAGCGTCGCGTGTATGGGTAACTTGTGCCGGGTTCGATTCCGGTAACGTAACCTTCGGTCGCTGCCGCCAGGTTTTTCCACAGGGTCACACAAGGGAGTTGCTCGACGGGAAAGACCAAGGAGACACCACGATCCCCTCTGGAGTTTTGCAACATCATCTCGGTGCGCCCATCGGTCCCGGCCAGCGGTTGCAGGCAATAGACCTGCTCGTTAAATCCCGGTTTTGGCCCGGCATATTCGTGGTATTTCTTAACATCCCTGGCCGCATGAGCGTTGAAAGATTTCACCTGCGCGATGGCACCATAAAAACGCGCGCCGGGGCCAAGCAACGGCGCACCGAAGTTTGCGTGATAAAGAATTTGAAATTCCTGATCGTAACCGCCGTGATTGGTCACCACGTCGTCCAGCCGGACAGCGTTTGAACCCAACTCCGTCGAAATATCAGTCAAAATGGAGAGCTTGGGTCCGTGAAACATCCGCTCTTCCACCAACCCACGAAGGTGAATGCGGGGCGGAGGACCGGCTTCAATCAACACCTCCACCTCCGAGGCAGGGGTGTTCCCAATTTTACCATGGAGGGTTAAGTTCATCTCGACCTCGTCACCCAAATGATTGCGGAATCTGTCCCGTCCCGGGTGACCGGCCCATTCGAGACCACAGCGAACCAGCCACTCATTGAAACCCTCCAACCAGCCCAGACCACCCCGGTTCTGCAAGTTGACATATTGAGGGTGAATCACTTCCTTGACCGGAGATTCCCAACCGAGGCGTGCCTCATGGGTTTCAACTTCCAGGACGCTCATCCCGCGCGTGGGCGCCACTGCAAAGCGCAAACGCCCGTTGTTCACTTCGATTACGTCAACTCCCTCTTGCTTTCCTCCATGCAGTTTGAATTTCTTGATATGCCAGGTTGCTGCTGTTTGCAGAGGCAATTGGTGGTGCGTTAATTCCCAGGAATCCAGAAATATTCCCGACCTGGCGCTGGTCAGAATCTGATGGGACGCGGGTTGCCGGCTGACATCGGTCGTTGAAAACGCGCTTTCAATTTCAGGCCTGGACTTATTCATGAGACGGCTATAAAGAAATTCAACAGGTGCACGGTTTAAAAATGCCAGTATGTCATTTTTGCCACCGGAATCAATCAGTTTCAACCCACTCGATTAAACAAAAGGGCGCCAACGTTCGAAAATCTTTGCCCCTAATGTATTGCGCCCTCATCCCAATGGTTTGCAATCTCAGGGCCGGATCGGCAATTCTGCTCAAAACGGATTAAGGCTATCAGCGGATCCAGCGTAACTGTTTTTCGCCTCAAACCTGCCGCCCCACAAAGCAGGTCAATCCGCCCGCTGTAGTTCATGCCCCCAGACCTTTAATCCGCAACGTTACCGAATGTTCGCTCGGCGGCTTTTCCGGCAGTTTCACCGTGAGACCACTCGCAGTTTGCGACCACTCCACTTTTCCGCCATAGCCCAAGAGCGAAACGTGGGCGATTTTTTGGTCGCCAACCTCGGGCGAGTTGAGGGCAAGACTTTTGATCAGAACGTTGCGCGTTTCAGGCCAGGCCATGACAAAGGCGAAGAGCGTGCTGCCTTTTGAAGTGAAGCGAATGTCTTCCGGAGTGTAAGTTCTAAAATCTTTCGCCCCGCCGAACCGGCTGCGCGGCCCGGGCACCAAAACCGAGGGCCCTTCCCCATAAATTTTCCACGGACGGGTGGCGTAAATGCCCTCGCTGTTGACGTCCATCCAGGCGGTCAGTTCGGCGAGGAATTTGAGTTCGTCTGCGTCAGGCATGCCGCTGCCCGGCAGTGGAATGCTCAACTGGAGATTTCCATTCTTGCTGACGATGTCCACCAGCATCTGGGTGACCTGTTTGGCGGTTTTATATTTATGCTCGTCGAACAGGCTGCGCTGATAGTGCCAGTTGCCAATGCAGGTGTCCGTCTGCCACGGCAGGGACTCGATGTTCTCCTGGACGCCGCGTTCACGATCAAGCACCAACGCCCGGCGTTGTTCGGCGGTCAAGCCCTTGGTGGTTATCACTGCTTCGAGCCTTCCGTGGCGCTGGAGATTGGTGTTATAGAGATAGGCAGCGATGCGCAGACCGACGTCGCTCGTGGGATAAATAGGCAAGACTGTGTCGTCGAAATACAACAGGTCGGGATGGTATTTGTCGATGACGTTAATAATCCGGTTGAAATATTTTTCGGTGAAAGGCTTGGCCAGCGGTGGATTTTCCCCCTGGGTCCAGCTGTATTTGCCAATCGGGTGATATTGCGCGTAAAGGTCCTGCGGATCAAAGCCGGCCCACCAAAGCCCCTCGCCGTCGGCTTTCGTCATCAAACCGTCGTAAGGCACGCCCGCCAGCGGACCGCTGGGATCGGCGCCCTGCGCGGCCTGGTACCAACTCCAGGCGCGATCGCCGTGCGAGGTGATCGCCAGCCTCAAGCCAGCGGCGCGAACTGCTTTCGCCCAGCCGCCGACAATGTCTTTTTTCGGCCCCATGGCCACGCTGTTCCAAGGCTGATAGGTCGAGTTAAAATTGTCAAAGTTGTCGTGGTGATGAGCCAGGGCCGCGAAATACTTCGCGCCCGCTCGCTTGTAAAGTTTGATGAGATGATGAGGATCCCAATCCTCGGCTTTCCACGAGTTGATCACATCCTTGAAACCCATCTTGGACGGATGCCCATAATGATCGCATTGGTATTTATAGTCAGGGTGTCCGAACTGATACATTTTTTGTGCATACCAGTCGCCCATCTCCGGCTGGCATTGCGGCCCCCAGTGTGCCCAGATACCGAATTTCGCGTCGCGGAACCAGTCCGGCACCTGATAGTTGGAGAGTGATTCCCAGTTCGGCTGGAAAGGCCCGTCGGCGATGCCAAACCCTTGCGGCGCAAGGATCGGTGTCGGTGCCGGCGGCAACATCCGGGGTGGGGCGGCGGCGGGCGCATTGGTGTGGATATCGGCGGCGAAGCAAGGCAGCATCGGCAACGTTGCCGCAGTGCCGGTGACGAGCGCGGTTGTTTTGATGAACGCGCGACGTGACAGATGTTTCATTCTGTTGTTTTTCATGGTTCAGGATTATATTAGTTCTAGTCCGGTAATTTTCAGCGCATAAGCAAAATCGCAAGGCTTTTCAGCGGGAAACCTCACCTTCAATCCTTCGGCATCGCGGGTGAATTGGAGGGCTTGGTCGCGGCCAAGCAACTCAACCTTGTCAATTTTTCCTGCCACTGGCTGTCCGCTGGCGAGCGAGGTGATGGTGACTGGTTCGTCACCCGGCCAGTTCATCACGGTTGCGTAGAGAATGTGGCCGTGGGTGGTGAAACGGATGTCTTTGGAGGTATATCCCGTTCGTGAAATCCCACCGCCGCCAACCCCCTCACCGCCCAGGTTTTGCCCGTTCAGGCGTCCGGCAAATCCGGCCGCGCGAATCTTGACCATCGCGGCTGCCGCGGCGTCGGCGACCGGTCCTTCTCCAAATTTAATCCACGGACGCGTGTAATAAATGGCCTCGCCATTCACCTCAAGCCATTTGCCAATGGCCAGCAGCACGTCTTGTTGTTCCTGAGGGATGGTTCCGTCGGCCCGCGGTGAAATGTTCAGCAAGTAATTGCCGTTCTTGCTCACGTTCTCGATGATCTTCCAGACATACGTTTTTGAGGGACCAGGCTTGATACCTTCCACATAACCGAATTTGTCCTGTATGGGATCGTCCGGCTGCCAGACCCAGTCGGTCAATTCCAACGGCGCACGTCCTTCGCGTTCGTAGTCCATAATCTGGCCAGTGACCCAGGCGGCTTGTTTGGCGCTGATGGCCACTTGCCTGCCCCATTCCCGGGCGCGATTATAATAGTAGGCGGCCACCCGGATTTTTAAAGGATCCCAGGCATGGTCGGTATTCATGTCGAACCATAGCATGTCGGGCTTATATTTATCAATGGTCTCAATTCGTTTGGCGACCCAGTCGTGCATGAATTTGATCCGGGCATTGTGGCTGCGGTCAGCGACGCTATAAAAGGCGGCCCAATTCGGGTCGTACTCGTCACTGCCGGGCAGGGGGGGTATAAAAACGAAATGGAACGCGGAATGGTCGGAGATGCCGGTTTTCAGACCGGCTTTTCTGACCGCTGCGATAAGTTCGCCATCTAAGTCGCGATGTGGACCATAGTTTTTGGCGTTGTAGGGATTGATCGCGCTGTCCCAGTTGGAAAAGCCGTCGTGATGTTCGCCGGGGGCAAAGACGTATTTGGCACCAGCCTGCTTGAACAAACCAGCCCAAGCGTCGGGATCCCACTTGGCGGCGGTGAACATTGGGAGAAAATCCTTGTAGCCAAACTTGGTTGGCGGCCCGAAATGCTCGGTGTGCCAATCCATAACACCCTTGTTGCCGCCATACATGTAACGGACATACCACTCGCTGCCATGAGCCGGCACGGAGTAAATTCCCCAATGCATCATGATGCCAAATTTACCGTCGCGGAACCAGTCGGGGTCGTTGTAATTTTGCTGGATGGAATCCCAGCTTTCTTGAAACAGCCCGGGCGGGACGGCGGGAAGGTCCTTCAATGCAGCGGCAACCAATTCAGGCGTATCGTGTTTCCAGAGGTCCGGGCTGACGGAGGCATTCGGCACGTTGCTCGCGGTTATGGCACTCGTTTCTTCCACTGAAGGAGCGGCGGCGCGAATGCGGGACAACCACCACGGTGCGGTCAAACCAGTAGCGCCGGCGAGCGCGGTTTTCTTAAGAAATTTGCGGCGGGTAAATTGGGGGTTCATCAGGGGTGAATTTTGCATTGCACTGTTTCCAGTTTCGTAAGTGTGGTTCGGATAATCTTGGTTTGCGAACATCTAAAACCTTTTTTTCAAGCTCTCAAACCCACGGATTACCGAGTTGTTTGTGCAGACTGGCATTCGTCCAAGAGACTGGGTGGCCGAGACTCGATTTTCACACTGGCGGTCTCTAAACCGGGGCGTGTGGCCGTCAGGGTGACGGTGCCGGGACGAGGCGTGGAACGGATGGCGACGCGATTGATGCCGCATTCCGTATCGAGATAAAGGTTGTTGACAGAATTGACAATTCCGCTGTTATAACCCCCGCGCCAAATTGCTGGGCCATCCACTTTGAAATCCACCCGCGCCTCGTCGGTGGGACACCGGCGACCCTGTGCGTCCACGACTTCCACGTCGAAAAACGCCACATCCGCGCCATCCGCTTGGAAGCCATTGGGATTGGTGTGGGGAGTCAATTTCAATTTTTTCGCTTCGCCAGCGGTTTCGATTTCGTCCTGGGCAACAGTTTTGCCGTTCAGGCTGGCGACGGCAGAAATTTTACCCGGCACAAATTCAATTTTTGAAAAGGCAAAAATATAACCGTTCCGCGGGTCGCGGGATTTGCCGACGGAGGTTCTGTTGACAAATAATTCCACCGCGTCACAATGATTGGCGGCGACATAAACCGTTTTTACCGTGTTCGTGGGATACGTCCAGTGACCGATAATGTGAATGTCCGGGGTGGTGCTCTGCATGACGCGGTACACATAATAAGCCTGTTTGGGCAGCCGCACCGAGTCCACCTTACCGCTGACGCGACAAACTTCGCTGCTGTCTTGGCGGCCATCGGCGTTCGAATCCGCCCAGTAAATCGAAGCGTAGCCAGACCATTTGGCATGGACCGGGTCGGTATTGGAGATGCAATTGATGAAATAATCATTGTAGCTCGAGGCCGCGGCGATGCAAAAAGTTTCGGAATTCCAATGATAAGTGTCATTGGGCCCGGGCTTGAACCCAAAAAATGGCGGCGAATAATCATCCCAGAAGCGGCGCGCGGCTTCGTCCCGAAAGGCCTCTGTCTCGATCAACGGCGCGCGGTCACGTCGCTCCATGCTGTAAGCGCGGAACATATCTGTGGGATTTTTCAACGCGTCTGTCCGCGGATCCTGTGCCAGCATCACGCCGTAATATTCGGCGAGGGGAGTCAGGGCGGTGTTGGCGGCGGAGTTGGCATCGCCCCGCGCACCCGCGACGCGCCCGCCGTGCGGGTCCAGTTCTTTGCGCAAAGCGACCATTCTTTGCATGTGTTCCGCGGTGATCACGGTATTGCCCGCCTCCCAAAACAAAATGCTGGGGTGGTTGCGGAAATAGATCATCGAGTCACGCATGACTTCCATGCGCTGCTCCCATTCCCGCGCGGCGACCTCCGGGGACAGCCGGCGATCCATAACCGGGTCCTGTTCTTTATCGCCTGCCGGGCAGACTTCAATAATGCCGGTCTTGTCGCACGCGCGGACATCCACAGCCTGGGGCGAAATGTGCATCCAGCGGATATAGTTCGCATGGGTGCTGCGAACCAAGCTGGCGTTGTAATCGTGCATCCAATCTGGATAAGCCTCGCCCAGGCCAGCCCAGTCGTTGGCCGCCCGCTGGGCGTAGCCGGTGAGCCAGACAAATTTGTCATTCAACCAAATGCCGCCGGTGCCGGCGCCGCCCTTGAATTCCGCCTTCCGGAAACCGGTGGTTGTTTTTTGAACATCCACGACTTTGTCGTTCACGAGGAGAATGGTATAAACATCATAAAGATTGGGCGTTTCATCGCTCCAGAATTTTGCCCCGGCCAGTTTGCGAGTGGCGGTGAACGTACCGGTCTGGCCGTTCACCAAAACCAATTTGCCACCCTGAAACGTGGCGCCGACCTTCCCGCTGGCGTCCACCACCACCGTCGCGAGAGTGATGGACTGCTGGTCACCGGATTCGTTACGTACCTGCGCTTCGACGTTGATGTCACAGGTTTTGTCTTGGATGTCAAAATTCGACGGATAGATATAAACGCCGGTTGTTTTCAAATTCTCATACAGCGGCATGGTTTGATACACGTTGCCGACGAGATGCAACCAGATGTCGTGGTTCAGCCCGCCGTAATTTGGATTAAACGCACGGCCCATCCATTCGAAACCCACGCCAGTCGCCCCTTCCCGGTAATCGTTGCTGTTGTCCACTTTGACGGCAATGACGTTATCTGGTTCGCCAAAATTCACGAACCCTGTCAGGTCGAGGCCGCAGGCGGTGACGCCGTTTTCAAAGCGCCCCACCAAGCGGCCGTTGACCCAAAACCAGCCCGCCTGTTTCAAACCTTCAAACTCCAAAAAAACTTTCCCATCCTTCGCGCCAGTGGGCAGCGTGAAATGCTTACGATACCAGGTAATGCCCGACCAAGCGCGCCGGTCGCCACCGCCGTGACTGATAAAGTCGGTGTAGGAATCCAAGTCGTTGTAGGTATGCGGGGCGCTGACCTCGGTCCATTTTGAATCATCGAAGGCCGCCTGTTGCGCATTGGTCACGTCGCTGCGAATGAATTTCCATCCACAATTAAAGTTCAGGTCTGCGTGAGCTGAGGCTGGCGGCGCGTAAGGCTGTGCCAGGATTGCCAGCGGGCAGCCGAGGCACCCGATCGCCAGCCAATTTATCATTCGATGCTTGTTCATGAATATTTCAAATCTATGGCAACGTGGATCAAGTGAACGCGTTCCCTGCGGCTCAGCTCAGCGCCGGTGCTGGAATCTTCGCTCACAAGCAGGGAGCGAAGCCGAAATGCGAACGAATTCATGGTGATAAAAGCCTCAATAATCCGGTTCGTAATTTTTTGGATTCGCAGCCAACACGCTGGGAAGTATGGTTGACATGTGACCGTCGGCAAAAGTGATGTCAGCCCGTTTGCTGTGCCGACTGGTCAAGCTGTTATTCGGAGTGGTACCGTCATTTTGAACCAGCGCAAACCGCCCGTCATCCGGCTCATCCGAGGCAACCAGTTCTTCGGCCAGCATCAGCTTGTCCGCGGGACGTTTTACTGAAGATTGTTTAAACTTTAACTCGGGTGGCCCCCCAAATAAAGTGCCCCCATATGAAGTAATCCCATGATTGACGTTATTACCGGTGGCGTCGGCATAGACGTCGCTGACCATTGTGTAACTGTACGGAAAAGGGGGATTGACCGTGGTTCGTATATCCATCGGGCATTGGAATAGGTTCGTACTCACGCTGCCACCCATGGCAACAACGACCATGCTCTGTTGAACCGGGTAGCCATCATTCCAGAAAATCCAGTCGTCGGCTTGATGACCGATAGACTGCGAGGCGCTCCCTGGAAGGACGTCCTGGTTGTCATTGACATAAAGGATGGTTCCCAGACCAATCTGTTTCATATTGTTACAACAGGCGATCTGCTGCCCTTTGGCCTTGGCCTTGGCCAGGACCGGCAACAGCATGGCGGCGAGGATGGCAATGATGGCAATCACCACCAACAGTTCAATCAACGTAAAACCACGCCATTTTAGCTTAGTTTTTTTCATTGGCAGATTCCATATTGTCAACTTCCACGAGCGTACTGGGCATCGGACCCGCACCGATGCCCAGTTTCTTGCCAAGTCAACCACTTCCGTTAGCTGGCTGGCGCCAAGAATTTCGAAGCATCAGGGCTGCTCCAACAGGTAGAAGGATTGCGGCACGTTGGAATTCACGGCCCCGGGAATGGTATAGTTCAGCAGGTTGCCGTTGCCGTCAAACGCAGTGGTGCTGTTGGTGGTCCACTGTGACAGCGGCAAAGCCAAGTTCGTGGTGGTGAGTACGTTCACCGTCGCGCTGGCCGTGCCCCCCGTGGCATTCAGCACGAGGCTGGTGCCGGAAACCACGAGGCTGCTGATCGTGGAAGGCGGTGAATAGGGCACAATGCTGGTCACATTTAAGGCCAGGGTCGTGTAGCCTGGAATGATGCTGGAGTCATTGGTCAAGGTCGCGGTAACACCCCCTGGTAGCGAAAGCCTGAAACCGCTGCCGCTGTTGGTGACGATCAAACCGCCGACCTGCACGAGCGGATACTCGTTGGGGGCGGTCAGGTTGACCGCATCGGCAATCTTGAGTGTGCAAGTGCCGTTCAAATATACAAAGTCCGCGTGGAGCGCCGCCACCGTCGTGCTGGAGAGGTTGCTGAAGACCAAGGACGCCCCGCTGGTCTGGCCGAGCGTGAGGTTGCCGATTTCCGGGGTGTCGGTCCCGTCAAAGTACGCGCCTAAGCCCGTGCCGTCGTTCGCCGCGAAGTTCTCAGCGGAGTTGTCGAGCGTGCCGGAAACCAAGAGCGTGCCGTTGCTCACGGTCGTCGAGCCGGTGTAAGTATTGACACCGCTCAACACCAAAGTGCCGGTCCCTTGCTTCACCACGCCGCCGTTGCCCGCGATTGGTGCGGCAACTGTCATGGTGTAATTGGAACTGTTAATGTAGGCAGGCACACTGTTGGTCACATTCACTGTCAAACCCGCCACGACGGGCAGGAACTGGCTGCCGGCGGGATCGTTGGTCGAGGCCTCCAGAACGCCCCCGTTAAAATCAATGTCAATGGGGACATTGGCCGCATTGGCATACGTTGCCATGAAATCACCCGCAACCATCAAGCCGCCCGCCAAATTGATGGTGACGCCGCCCCCCTGCGAGGCGCTGTGGCCGTCATCCAAATTGACGGTGCCCACAATCAGGGTGCCCGCGTTTTGAACGGTCACACTGGTAACGCCCGGCCCTTGCCCGGGAGTGCCAAAGGTGAGCGTGCTACCATTCAGGGTACCACCGCCCGTGCCACCTCCGACCACGATATTGGCGTCCACCGCAGTGACCTGGCCAACAATAATTTCATTGGTAGTCGTCACCGACGCCGAATCCACCACGTTCAAAGTCGTGGTCGTTTGTAAGCCGTGGAAGGAACCGACTTGAATAACGTTGTTCCCGGCATTCATGTTGCCGACGCCGCCCAAGGTGAGAGTGCCGTCTTGCACCGTGACGCCGCCGGTCAAGGCCGCGCCACCACTGGCACCGACACCCAAGGTGACGCTGCCGGTTCCCGCCATAAGCAGTGACCCACTGCCGCTGAGCAGGCCGGTGTAACTCGTAGCGCCACTGCCGCTGCCAATGGTCAGCGCCACCGGGCAGGCCAGGTTCTGGAAACCAGTCAACCCGCCAATGGCGGCCGCCGTCAAGGTGCCAAAACTCAGCGAACCACCAACATAGTTGATGGTGCTATTTTCCAACGCAAGCGGACTGCCCAGCGTCAAGGTGCCGACGCTAACTAGCGTCGTGCCACCAAACGGGTTCGTGCCTTCGAGAATGACCGTGCCCGTGTCGCCGGCGCCACCGTTCACGGTGAGACCACCGGAACCGGTAATGTTGCCGTTGACGGTGAAAGTCACGCCGGCTGCGGCGTCCAGCATCCCGGTCCCAGCCAGCGTGATGCCGCGATTGGTGTTCAAGGTCAGGGATACGGTGTCCAGCAATCCGCCGCCGTTGAGCGTCACGTTGGCCGGCGTCACCGAAGCGGGCACCGTACCTAGGCTGCCAGCACTGCCGGCAGTGGCGCCGTCCGCCGAAATGCCCACGAAGCCACCATTAACAGTCGTTCCACCGGAGTAAGTATTCGCCCCGCCAAGCGTCAGTGTGTGATTGCTGATCTTGGTCAGACTACCACTGCCGCTAATCAATCCGTTGAGGGTCAGATTGTTGCCATTGTTGTCCACCGTAGTGAAACCTGCGGCCAGAGCCAAGTTGTTGGCCAGCGCGAGCCCTGCCGCGCCCGCCTGGATTGTGCTGGCCGTGGCGCTGGCGACATCACCCCCGCCCAGCGCAGTGTTGCTACCCACCTGCACGGTGCCGCCGCCGCTCAAGGTCGTGCCCACGGTACCCGCCGATGGGCCATAGGTGTTCGCACCGGAAAGAAAAGTGGTGCCCGCGCCATTCAAAGCGATTTTCTCGCTCGCGCTGGTGCTGCTGATATTGCCGGTCAGCGCCAGCGTGTCGCCGCCGCTCACGGTGGCGGTCAAATTGTCGTTGAGCGAAATCACCGTGCCCAACACCGCGTTGGTCGAGCCCGGTGCCATGGTAATCGCGGCTCCGTTGCCGCTGGCGTCCAGGGTCAGCGTGTGTGCACCGGAGATGGTGTAGGGAATGGTGGCGCTGTTAAAGGCAAGGGTGCCCACGGTTTGATTGGCGTTCAAACTGACCGGGCCCGCACCCGTGCCAAAGACCGCCGTGGCTTGAACCCCGTTTGGCGGGGGTGTGCCGAAGGTCGCGCTCCAGTTAAGCGGATCCGTCCAATTACCGTTGCCATCCCCATCGGTCCAACTGGCGGCCGGCACCGCTGTAACCGTCAGTACGAGGGAGGAACCACTGATCGAAATGGCGCCGGTGTACCCGGGCGCAATCGCCGTCCCGACCACACTCGGACTAACCGTGGAAGCGCCAAAACCGCCACCCGCAGTCATCAGCGTGAAGGGACTGCCCACAGACGTCAGGGTGGAACCCAACACCGTCACTGCGTTGCCGCTCAACGAAACCGCGCCAGAAACCGCCATCGGTGAACCCGCGGTGAGCGTCAGCGTGGCGCCCGAATTGGCGGTGACACTCCCACCGATGGTCCCCGTGCCGCCGAAAGTCCCGTTGACAACCACAGGGCCGGAACTCAAGGAACCATTCACCAGCAAGGTCGTGCTGGCGTTCACAGTGGTGCCGCCAGTGTAAGTATTCGCCCCGTTCAGGTTAAGGGTGCCGCCGGCAAATGAACTGGCAACTGTCAGGGAGCCACTGCCACCGTTGCCAATTCCATTGGCCAAGGTTATGCTGTTGGCGGTGCCAGCGCTGCCGTTTACGTCTAAGATGCCGTTGCCGGCGCCAAGGGTGATAGTCTTCGTGGAAATATCCGTGGTAATGCCATTTTGCCATTGGAATGTGCCGCCATTCAATGCAATTCCGCCGGTGCCCAAGGGTGCCAGGCTGTTGCCGTTCAGCAACAAGATGCCAGAATCAATTATTGTGCCACCAGTGTAGGTATTGGCCGTGTTGGTTAACACGACCGTGCCGGTGGCCAGGACGGCGGTAGGATTGGCCGTGCCTGCGCCCGTGCCGGGAACCAATCCGAGCGTGTTGCCATTCGCGATCGAGGCCGGAATGCCGATAACCAGCGATCCGCCAGTCGCCGCCAAGGTGTTGTTGGTCACAATGCCATCCACGGTAAAGGTGTTGCCCGCCGTGGCGGCCAAACCACCACCGGCGCTGCCGACACCGATCGGGTTCCAGCCGGCCGGAGTGTGTGTTCCATTGTCAAGAAAGCCGGTGTAGTTGGCAAGCAAGGTGCCGCCGTTCAGGACCACCCGCGTGGTGGCCGCCCCCAAGTCGCCATCCGCCGCAAACTCCAGGACGCCGCCATTCAGGAAAGTCCCGATAGTATAGCTATTCAGGCCGGTAAAAGAAACGGTGCCCGGGCCGCCTTGAATATAGCCATTGCCCTCGATCATAAAAAAAGAGGGACCGTCCAAGTTCTGGTTGAAAAGGAGTTCACCCAAAATATCGTTTTGCCAAACCGCGATTCCGTCCGAACCGGTGTTGCTGGAATCAATGGTACTCGCGCCATCAGCCGTGAAAGTGGTGTTATTGGCCCCCACATTGGGGGTCACTAAAATGCCGCCCAAGTTGACTGGATTCCCGTTGTGCCCGGTCTGGCCTGGCTGAAGTTCAACCGTCAGTGCCGCCGGCACATTGAAACGCATGCTGTTGATGGTCACCCGGGAAGAACCGGCGCCGCTTATGCCGGAACTGCCGGTCACGTCATAGTTATTATCAGCGGTGTTGTTATTGCCGACGGTAGTGGCGCTGCCGCCGTTGAGAACCACATAAAAATTTGCGAGCTGACTGCCTCCCACAATGTCATTGACACTGGAATTGTTGGGGTCGGTCACTGTGACCGCCCAGTCATACAAACCGACGGTGGCCCAACTGGTACCGATGCCGCCTGTCAAACCGCCCAGCAGCGGCCCCGACCCGGTGGTGGCCCCGGCGGTGGTGGTTCTAATTGTGGCGGTGGCAGCCGGCGCAGGCGTGAGCGCCGCCTCCGTCGTCAAACCCGTCCCGCCCGGGGCGGTGGCATTCGTATTGGCGGCCGGGCCGACAAATTCCACCATCGTGCCGGTGGTGGCAGTCACCGGGCCGAGATCCAAGGTGGGAATATTGGCCCCCGAGGCCTCAACGAGACTGGGTCCGGTGGTAAAAGTCGCGGCCGAGAAAGATTGGTCATTCGGGATGCTCGCGCTGCCGAGGACGTTTAGCGTGGCTCCCCCGCCCAGCGACAAAAACGAGTTGGTAGTGATTCCGGTGGTGGCACCCTGGGTGTAATCAATGGTGAGCGTGCCGCCGTTAGTCACGATGGTGGGGCCGGTGTAAGCGTTCTCAGTGCTGATGGCCAGGTTGCCATTGCCAGAAACGGTGAGGCTGCCGGATCCCGTGATTCCACCCGTGCCTGCCAATTTATAATTCTTGGCGCTGTTGGCGAAGATTACGGCACTGGGAACGACAGACGAATTAAGCGTTACTGTGATTGGACTGCCGGCACTGGTGTCGGGAAAAGTGACAGAATCTCCATTCTTGAAGAGCCCGCCACCCACCCAGTTGGCTGCGGTAGTGTTCCACGTGCCGGAACCTGCATTCCACGTTAGGGGAGCCGTGCCGCTGGAAACAACGAGATTGATGGTTTTGCCGCTCTGTACAATGGTGCCTGTCACGCCCGCCAGATTGAGTGTCACGTTCCCATTGAGAGTGGTCGGCGCGGTGCCCGAACTGGTGCCAGTCCACGTGATCAGGGGATACGTACCGGTAGGAATCAGCGCGTTACCATTAACAGTCAGGGTGAGGGTCGAGGCGAAGTTGATGTTGCCGTTGATGTTAAGCGGAGCGAGCGTGGTGCTGAGGGTATTGGAAAAATTGAGGACCATAACCGGCGCCGTGTCAACGAAGGTCAAATTGTTGGTCAAATTCCATTGGCCGCCGGCAGTAATCGCATCCACGGAAAAGATGGTTCCGCCATTCATGGTGATCGGGCTTAAACTGGTCCCGCCCGTATAAACGGTAAGGTTGGCCCCACTGGCCACGGCAGTGGCACCGCTATAGGTATTGGCCGCCGTGAGCGTCACGGTTCCATCGTTGATGTTAAATGTCCCGGTTCCGCGAAATACCCCGTTGAAAGTCTCCGAGGCGGTGCCGTTGTAATTAAAGGTGCCGTTATTGGAAATCGCCCCGCCATAAATTCCGGTGGCTCCCCCCAACAAACCGGCGGTCGTAATATTCAAAGTGCCGGCGCTAATAATGGTCGCGCCGGTATAAGAACTCACGCCGTCCAAGTTCATGGTGCCCGCACCCTCTTTGTTGATGCCGGTATCGGTGCCGCCATGGATAAATGAACCTGAAACGTCCAGATCCGGATTATTGCCGGTGGAGGCAACATTAAATATGGTTCCTCCGGACTGGGACAACTCAACATCGGGGGCACTGATCGTGGAAGTTTGTGGGGCGGTGCTGGGGACCACCATGCCATCATCAAGATCCCAGGTGCCATTGGCGGTTTGATTGCCAGTTCCGCCGCAGGCCAATGTTCCGCCGTTGAGAGTCAATACTCCCCGGATATGGGCTGATGTGCCGGCGCCGGCATCGGCACCGCTCGAGGAAGTGAGCGTGCCGCCAGCATTGATGGTCACGGGCAGGCTGCCGACGGCAATCGTGGAGCCGGCCAAAGCGTTGTCAGAAAAAGTGGTCACCGTGGCGCCATTACTGATAATCAGCATGCTGCTATGGCCGAGGCCATTAGTGCCGGTATTGAGAAACGGCCCCAAGTTAAGCTGGCCACCGCCAACAATGGTCGGTCCGGCGTAAAACTCCCCCAAGGTCGTGGTTGCGTTGCTCAACGTCAAAATACCCGACTCGCCGCTAGGATTCAAAACGATGCCGCCCGTTCCGTAGATCAAGCCGAAGAGCGACAGACCGCCCGACGGCAGCGAAATACTTTGATTGGCTGCCCCGAGCCTGATGACGTCGTTGATGGTCTGAATATTCCCGCTGTTTTGGCTAATAACGGTCGCGGGCGTGGCCGTGCCGAGTACGAAACCTGCGCCCGGCCCCTGACCGGCAGCCGTTCCCGGTGTGATGGTATAGGCGGGCGCATTGGCGGTGAAAGTGATGGTGGCGAACGTCCAGGAGTTGGTTCCACCCACCGTTAGGTTATCAATCAAAGAATCCGAGGGCGTTGTGGCTCCGCCAGCACTATTATCCACATCAAAGACCAGGCTATCGCCCGAGATTGGCGGAGTATTGGCCCCGGTCCAGTTGGCGCTGGAACCGGTGCCGCCCCAGTTGACAGTAGTGCCGGCGGAATTCCATGTGTCCGCGCCGTTAGCGGCAAAAGCCGCCGGCGTGGGCGCCAGGCCCAGCAGGATCGCCAAGGCGAATAGGGGCTTCCGTGGCAGGCTTCTAAAGAGGATGTTCGGTGATATCTGACTACGTGGGGATTTCATATACGGTTGGGTTGAGGGCATGGGGTTGGGTTGTCAAAAACGTGTTGTATGGGCCTCAGTTATTTAATTAAGCCATTCAAACCAAGCCAGAATGGCAACCAAGGCTGGGTGCCAACACTTCTGAATGAAAGGGATAACGACGTCAGCGTACCACCGAGTTTTAAATTGAAAATCGCCAGTTGTGGTTGCGTTCAGAGGGGGGTCGCCAATTATGATGATGCGGCTCAACCAGCACTGATCAGTTAGTTCAAGCCAGCGCTAACCTAAAAATTCGCGCAAGGCGAGGGAAACCCGAACGCGTAACGGATGCCTGATGGCAGCGAAGCGAGTGTGGTGTCGCTGAAATGACTTTCCAATCGTCCTCGTCCTCGGACAAGCGGAGGTTTCGAGAACGAGGTCGGAATACTGGCGCTGGCGGTAATAGTAAAGGAGCGGTCAGTTACCCAACACTAGTCATTGGAAGTTTTTTCCGGTTGCACATTGAGCCCGCCGATCTGTTGGAAGTGTTTGGTCACTGCTTCGGTACGGGTGCAAACATGAAGTTTTTCGTAGATGTGCCGGACGTGCGTATGCACGGTGGCATAGCTGATTTTCAACCGCTCGGCAATTTCCCGGTAGAGGTAGCCTTTGGCCAGCGCGTCCAGCACTTCTTGTTCCCGCAACGAAAGCTTTTCGTACTCATGCACCGGATTGGTGACTTGCTGGAAGGAGGCAACGACCTTCCGGGCGATGTGGCTGGTCATGGGCGAACCGCCATTGTACACGTCGCGGATGGCTTCAATGAGCTGCTCCGGCGAACTTTTTTTCAAGAGATACCCGCTGGCCCCGGCGGCCAGGGCGTTGAAAATAATGTTCGTGTTTTCATACACGGTCAACATCACCACCTGCGTGGCCGGGAGGATCGGCTTGAGCCGTCGCACGCACTCCACCCCGTTCAAACCTGGCAAATTGATGTCCATCAGCACCACGTCCGGACGCGTGATCACAAGTTCGGTCAGCGCGTTCTCCGCGCTGGGGTGCTGGCTTACACAACAAAAACCCTCGGCGGAATCCACCAAACGCGCCAGGCTGCCGCGGACCCGCACGTCGTCTTCCACAATGGCAATTTTGATGGTCATAATTTGGCCGCTCCCGGCGGCTGAAATCTAATTTGAAAGCACTTAAGCGGAGTCGCCGGTGAGAACGCCCTTATGTTGTAACATGACTGTCAACTCGACCACCGTTCCCTTCCCAATTTCGCTCCGTACTGTGCAGGTGCCACCGATTTTCTTCAGCCGGTTGAAGAGGTTGGACAAGCCATGACCAGACGCGATGCGGTCCTTTTCCCGCGCTGGCGCTTGGCCGTTTCCCGGGACAAATCCCCGGCCATTGTCCTTGATTACGAAGGTAAATCCAGACCGCTGGGTTATCAATTGGAGCGAAACTTCCGTTCCGGCCGAGTGTTTTATGGCGTTGTTCAAGGCCTCCTTGATTGCCAGATAAAGGTTGTGGCGCACCTCTGCCGACAGGACAAATGCCGGAGGCCGCGGGGGTAGATCCAGCCGGCACCGCAAGCCGGCCAGTGACGCATATTCCTGAAAAAATTTTCCGACGTAATTGATCAGGCCGTCCAGCGAGTCATTTTCCGGATCAATGGCCCAGACGATTTCGTCCATTGCGCCCACGAGTTCGTGGGCCGTCTCGGAAATTTGCGCCAAATGAGCTGGGGATTCCTCGGGGGGGGCACGGCCCGCCAGTGCGCTTTGCAACATGATTTGAGTCAGGCCCGCCCCCAGGTCATCGTGAATGTCATGGGCGATGCGTTCGCGCTCATGCTCAATGGCTCGTTGTTGTTTCAACTGCGCCAGATTCTGCCGCAGGTTCCGCGTGATTACCGAACGCACGATGCCAAAAATGGCGGCCACCAACAAGACCAACACCGAAACGTCGAAGAACCATGTCTCCCAAAAATGAGGCAGAACACGGAAGCAAACGCTCGCGCCGGTATCGTTCCAGACCCCGTCGTTATTGCAGGCACTGACATGGAAACAATAATCGCCCGGTGGCAGCGGGCCATAGTGGGCGGACCGTTTTCCGTCCGCCTCGACCCATCCATTGTCCAGCCCGTCCAGCTTGTAGCGAAAGCGCACTTTGTCCGGGGCGGCGAAGCTCACGGCTGTGTAGTGAATGTCTATTTGATGCTTGCCAGGCGGAATCGGCAACGGTGCGGCTGTACGGAAACTGCCCGGGGCGCGGGTATTTTTTTCCGCATCCGACATTTCCCCGGCCGCCGATTTTCCATCCACAAAAATATCTTCCACGATCACCGGAGGTGGCAGACGATTCACCGTTATTTTGTCGGCGCGAACCGAGACCAAACCTTTGAGGGTGGCAAACCAGAGCGTCCCGTCCCGCGCGTGCCAGCAGGCAGGCTGGTAGTTGCCGGAGCACTCCAGCGTTGGGAGTCCGTCATACAAACCATAGGCCATGCATGGCAGCGACGGGATTTCGCCGGCGTCAAGATTTGCAAATGATTTTTCGGGCACATAAAAAATTCCTTTGTGCGAACCCACCCAGAGTTTTCCCAGGCCATCGTCGAGAAGTTGACAGATCACATCACTGGGGAGTCCGGCCGCCATGGTGTAGCGGGTAAACGTTTCATTTTTGAACCGCAGCAGACCGCCCCGAAAGGTTCCCACCCACAACGTCCCATCGGCAGTCGGCAGCAACGACCAGATGGCCTGATTCTTCAAACCGTCATTCATCGGATGGGGAGTGAATTTGCCGTCGGCGAATTCATAAAGCATTCCGTCGCCTGTCCCGATCCAAATTGTGCCACGTGCGTCCTCGGCGAGCGCACGCACATCGTTACGCTCCATGCCGTCGGCCTCGCCAAAATTTGTGACAATACCATGGTTCATACACGTCAACCCGTTCTGCCGTCCCATCCATACCCGCCCTTGATGGTCCACCAAGATCGCCTTAACACCATGAACCAATCCGGCGGGCTGTGAAAACTGTTCGTTTTCCAGCCGAAACAAATCCTCCCGGCCGCCGCTCAACCAAACACCGCCTTGGGAATCAGGATAAGTGGAGAAGAAACTGCCTTTGTTCGCACCCGTGGCCAAATCAAACCGCTTTAACCCGCCCGCTCGCCACCGGTTTAAACCACCGCCAAAAGTTCCAATCCAAACATTGCGGTCGCTGTCTTCGGAGACCGTGCATACCGCCGGAATGGGCAGTCCTTCGGCGACGCCTATGACCTGGAAGTTTTTCTCGCGCAAGAGTGCCAACCCGCCGCGATCCACTCCAACCCACACGTCGCCCTCCCGATCTTGAAACCAGGAGCTGACCCGGTCGCCGGGCAGACCCTCTGCGGAGGAAATGCGTTGGGTCGAGTCGTCGGGTTTCGCGTGCAACAGACCTCGCCCGTATTGTCGAATCCAGACGCCGCCCTCCCGGTCTTCGTAAGCCACCAGGTAGGCATAATCCACCGAGCTCATGTCGCGCCATGATTCCGCCTCCGCTACCCAACGCCGCGCCACGCACTTGCGCACCCGGCCATCCCCCACGACCCAGCAGCTGTTGCCTGGCGCGTTAGCGATGAAGGAAGCATTGACCACCGGCACACCATTAGTTGGTGTTTGGTCTTCAAAATGGTCGCCACGCCAAAGCAAAATGCGTTTGTCCGTTCCGATCCATAAGCCACCATCGCCAGTGGCCGCCAAACAGTTGGCGTTTTCTCCCGTCAAAAAATCCGGGCTTGAAACCGTCTCGGAATTGGTGCCGTTTATTTTTTCAAGCAGCCCTCCCCGGGTGACATACCAAATGGCACCCCGGCTGTCCTGACGGAATGAATACCCCGACGTCGTGCCCTTCAACGTCAGGGTTTGCCATTCGCCATGGGTTTCCAGATTCCCAGTTCGACAAACCAATTGGCCAAACAACGTGGCAAATAAAACCTGATTAGTGCGTAAATAGACCGCGGTAACCTGCCCGCCCTTCCATTCGTGAGTAAAAACGCCATTGTGACAGGCGGTCATGGAACCGTCGTGAGTGTTAATCCACAAAGTGCCTTGCGCATCCACAAACAGCCCGTCCACCCGCGCATGTTTGAGGGCAGGCGTGTTAAACGGGTCAAAGGTGACAAACTGAACGCCGTCGAAACGAGCCAGGCCATTATACGTTCCAACCCAAAGGTAGCCATCGGGCGTTTGGGTAATCGCGGTCACCGAACTGTCTGGCAAACCGTTGTCGCTCGACCATAAATCGATCAAATAATCCGCTGTCCCGGCGGGCGCATAAATGGCTGTCAGAACGCCGAGGAAAACCATCGCGGAAGTCGCAATCAATTTTATCTGGCACGGGCGAACCACCCGGCGATATGGCTGGCGGAACGGATTCACACCCCGAGTCTGCGCCGAATGCCATTCTAAAACAAGACTGTGCATAAAACGGCGTTTGCTGAACGCTAACACGTCGTCGCTCATAAGTAACCCTTAATTATGGTTACATACTATTTGCAATCACCATTGTCGTCCGGTAGTCAAATATCGGTAGTTGGGCGAGAGCAATGGCGGAAACAACCTCGTCACTGGGAATCAGCCGCATGACAGCCGGTCCGTTGATCCGAATGCCCGAATCGCCACCGCTGTTCCAACAAACATTGTGCTCCACAATATAGCTTCGATCCCAGTCATCGAGGAAGATCAACGGTGAGAGTATCGGATAATTGTTGTCATGGACCCAATGTCTGCGCCAGCAAACCTAAACCCAATGAAATCATCACCAGCAGCAGGCCCAGCCGGCTTAAGGGCCTCCAGACCGCCGATGGGAAAACGGCCTGCTCCTTGTCGAGTATGCTGCCGCGTAGCGCGTTATTGATATTCATGGTGAGGACTCAGACTTTGCAAAAAAAAGCATTGCCGTTTCCATATTTAGTGTGACCTTCATTGTGCCGTGAGACGACCGAGTATCTCCACCTCGGCAATGGCAGCGGCACCGGTAAAAGTTATGCGCAGAAGATGGGCACTCACTCCCGCCGTTAAGAGATCCGTCCGAACCTTTTCACTGCTTGCGGTTTGTGTTTGATCATCCGCCAACAGCCAATTCAATCCGTCACTCGAAGTTTCAATTCTATAGCGGTAATTGGCGGCGGTGGGAAAAGTGATTTTCACCTGCGCCAACGTCACCGATCGTTCCAGATCCACCTGCCACCAGGGATTTGAATCGGCGTCCCCCGAATGCCAAAATGTCGAGTCGTTACCGTCGTTGGCAAAATTGGCGGAATGGCCGGGAAATTCGCTGCTGGCGACGCTCGGATTATTCGCGCCAAAAATAGAACTGGCCAGCGGCGTCGAAAATTGTGCCGGCTGGCTGGTGAAGCGCACATAAGGGCGTGGTTTTACGGGCGGCGTTTTTCCCGCAATAAACTTTGGCTGGCCAAGGTTACGGATGGAGATGATCGCGTCTTTGAGGCCGGGCGAGGACGCACGGATTACTGTCTTGCCGGCATAGAAGGAACGGAATTCCATGGCCGCCTGGCCGTCGCGGATGGCGATGTCTGAATCCGGTGCGAATGAAATGGACGGGCCGGTCGGAAATTCGCCCGGCCCCGATTCAATCGAAAGCGTGACCGGCGGCGAATTGCTTAACGCCTTGCCATGCGCATCCACGACCGTGACGATGATTTGCGCATCTTCGGTGCCATCGGCGGATTTCAAGGTGGTTTTGTCGGCTGAAATTTTTAGCGCGGCCGGCCGGCCACCGGCGGGCCAAGCGGGAGGGGCGATATGGTTGTATTCATTGCGATACCAGTACCATGCGCGCTTCGGCAGCCGGAAATAATCAATAATGCCGGTCTTGCCCTCGTCGCCGGCGATACTGCCGTGGTCAAACGCACACCAAAGAACTTCGCCACTGCGCCACGGATAGCGCCAGAAATATGGCTGCGTTCTGTCACCAGGCCCCTGGACCAAATTACCCCAAGCCGGCCCATAAATCCCCGGACGCACGGCCCGAACCGAACTGTATTCGGTCACGAGATTGGGAATGCCCGGATCAATGAACAGCCGCGCACCATCGCCATTGTAGCCGGCGATGTCACCGAGTTTGTCCAAGCCCGCGCGCTGGCAGCCGCCAATACCCGCCGGGCGTGTCGGGTCCAGTTCATGTGTGAGCGCGACAAGATCCTTGAGAAAGTCCCGGACCGTGGGCAGCATGGTCTTTTCTGAAAAGAAAACTTCGTTGCACATGCTCCACGCGACGATGGACGGATGGTTGCGGCTGATGCGAATCATATCGCGGAGACTGTTTTTAACGCTTTCCTCAAAAGCCATCCGGTCGGCGGCGTTGGTCGGATAGGCACTCGCATTCCAAAAACCGTCCGGTGCCCTCCCGCCCATGCCCCAAAAACAATTTTCCGACCAAAACAATACGCCCAACTGGTCACAGGCATCCGCGAAGTGCGGATCATGCGGATAATGCGAGCCGCGAATGAAGTCAAAACCTGCGTCCTTCACCATTTTCACATCCCGGAAAAATCCGCTGTCGGCCACGGCGTCGCCCCAGCCAGCGTGATCTTGATGCACATCCGCGCCTTTGATATATAAATGCTCTCCGTTCAGAAAGAATCCCCGGTCCGCCGTCCACTTGAACCACCGGAAACCAAACGGTGTTGTATAATGATCCGCGACGTTCCGGCCATCAAAAACTTCGGTGACCGCCTGGTAGAGCACCGGCTGGTCGGGATGCCAGAGTTTCGGCCGGGCAATCGTTCCGGTGGTTTGATCGAACGTTACGGTGGATCCCGCGGAAACGGTTTGTGTGCTTGAAATGCTCGCGATGGTTTTGCCGCTCGGATCAAGGATGTCAGTCCGCAATGCACACTGCTTCGACACCGCGCCGTCGTTCTGAATGTCTGTCTTCACGTTGACAAACGCCGATTCCGCTGAAACTTTAGGCGTGGTGACAAATGTGCCATACCACGCGACATGCAGCGGTTGGGTGATAACCAGCCGAACATCGCGATAAATGCCGCCGCTGAAGACGTGTTCGCCCGCGCGCGGGGCGAGTTGCGGGTCCCAATTATTGTTCAACCTCACTGCGACCAAGTTGTCGCCCGGTTTCACCGAATCGGTAATGTCCAGGGAAAATCCCGTGTAACCACCTTTGTGTTCGCCGACGAGCCGGGAGTTCACAAAGATTTCCGCAACTTGAAAAGCCCCATCAAATTCGAGAAACAGCCGCTGGTCAGACCACTTCGCGGGCACAACAAAATGTTTCCGATACCAGCCGTAGCCGGTGTAAAATTTCGGCGATGCAAAATACGGCATGCTGAAAGAATGCGGCAGACCAACATCGTCCCACTTCGCATCATCAAACGCCATCGTCTCCGCGCCTGCTAGGTCCCCCAGGTGAAATTTCCATTCACGATTGAAGTTGATATCCTGGCGCGTGGGTTCGGTGGCGCACAGCAGTCCTGGCACCAGCCATAGCATCAGGGTTGAAAACTTTATTTTCATTGAGAACTTGGGGATTGCCAAGGGACCCGTGACCGGGCTTTTCTCATTTTACGGCGGCTCCATCGTCAAGAAACTGAATTATTGTGGAAGGGCCAAGGTCGGCAGGCGGCGTCCAGGCCCGCAAGGCCCAGACAATGTTCTTGTCGGACGTCACCTCAATGGCCTGCACGGGGGCATTATCCGCATCCAGTTGGTCCGACCACTGGTTGAACCAATTGTTGATAACGGTGTTACCGTTGGGCAGGCGAACGGCGGTCTGGACATTGGAAAACTTGTATCCGGGCGCGTCGGCGGCCGTCCATTCCCAGACGGTTTCTCCCTGGCGGTTGATTTCACGCACGAATTTCCGGCTGCTCGCGGCAAGAATGTTTCCGTTCGCGAGCGGTCTGGCCGACCAAACCCCGGGGACCGTCGCCGACCACAGTTCTTTGCCGTCCAGATCATACTCTGCAACCTTTCCCAAGCTCATGAGCGCCACCACGATCGTTCCGGCGTCCGTCAACCTCGCCTCCCGGAACTGGCCGTGAACGCTGTTGGTATCTTTCACCGGCAATGCGAACTGATGCTCAACATTGCCGGTGGATTTATTGACCACTACGAATTTAGGCGAGCTTCCGTTTTCGATAAACCAAACACTATTCGTGCCGATGGGCTGAGCGGTGTGGATTTCTGTTTTTGGGGGTGCCTCGTAATTCCAAAGCACCTGCTTGTTGGCAGAAATCTCGGTGACGCCAAACTGGTGGGCAAAGAGAAGGTTTCCATCAGGCTCCAAAACTGCGTCGCTGATTTCGCCTTTGCCGGGATGCGTGTAGGACCAGGTGATTTGGCCGCCATGCACGATATACATCCGCTCCGCCTTCGATTCGCCGGCGTAAAAAAAGTCATGTTGCGCCAGGCCGTTTCCCGGCATTACTGCCGGTGCCATGGGCGAATTGGCAGCCGCGCTGGCGTTCACAATTCCAGCAGAGGGGGATACGACTTGGGCCACCACAGTTCGACCGATAGATCCAATGAAAACGAGGGCAATGAGATTGCAAAGTTGAGTATTGTATGAGTTCATATTTTATCTTCTGCTAAATCTCCAAGATAGCAAGGCGGGCATCGAAACCCAAGCCGATGACCGCCATTTTGCCTAACCCACATCTGCGTGAGATGGAACTGGTCGCGGCCGCTGCATAACCAACGCTGATGACGCGAAAACTATTACGGCTGCTGCAACTTGTAGAACTGTTGTGGCACTCCGGAATTCACCGCGCCAGGAACCGTATAATTAACGAGGTTGCCATTGCTGTCGAAGCTCGGCGTGCTGTTCGTGGTCCATTGGGCCACCGGCAACGACAGGTTTGTGGTGGTCAGCAGGTTCACCGGCGAATTGGGTGTCCCCCCTGTGGCGTTGAGCACAAGGTTGTTGCCGGAGATCGCGAAGCCGGTAATGGTTGACGGTGGGGTATAGGGGACAATGCTCGTCACGATCAAGGCCAGTGTTGAGTAGCCGGGAATGATGCCGAGGTCGTTGGTCAACATGCCCGAGACGCCGCCCGGCAGGGAGAGGCTGAAGCCGGCGCCACTGTTCGTGACGATCGTGCCAGCCAACTGGACGAGCGGATACTCATTGGGCGCGGTGAGACTAATCGCGTCCAAGACTTTGACGGTGCTGGACCCGTTCAAGTACAAATAGTCCGCAGCGAGCGCTGCCGCTGACGTGCTCGAAAGATTGGTGAAGATTAAGCTGGTCGAGCCGTTTTGGTTGCCCAACGTAAGGTTGCCAATCACCGGCGTGGATGAGCCATTATAGAGCGCGCCAAAGCCCTTGCCGTCGTTCACCGCGAAGTTCTCGCTCTCGTTATTGAGCGCGCCGGAGACCAGGAGATTGCCGTTGCTCACGGTCGTAAGGCCGGTGTACGTATTGGCGCCGCTCAAAACCAGTGTGCCTGAACCCAGCTTGACCAGTCCATCGTCCCCACCGCCGATGAGCGCATCGGCGATCGTTATCCAATAACTGGAACTGCTGATGAATGCAGGAACAAGGGCATTGGTCACATTCACCTTCAAATACGCCAAGTTGGGCAGGAAATCTCCGTCGAGGGGATCATTCGTTCCCGCAGCCAAAATTCCACCGTTGAAGTTGAAGGTGGCGGTTTGATTGCCGCCGCCAGTGGTCTGCTGGATGTTGTTCACAAGCAGAGTGCCACCGTCCAAATATACATTGCAACTGCCTACCGTGCTGCCACCGGAGGTATAAAACATATCCAGCGCCCCGTTGGCGGTCACGACCGTGTTATCACCAATGCCGTCACCCACCTGCAAATATTGGCCAATGCCTGGACGCGCGTTGCCCGTGCCGAAGCTGATGGCCCGACCGCTGGCGTCGGCATCGGCCGTAACGAGGGCGTTGTTGCTGATGGTTAGTGTGCAGAGATCATTATAGACGCCCGAAGTGGCGGTGT
>Ga0302320_10001395_pt1 | contig 58155 bp, 54 predicted proteins | sample Bog_T0_3_FD_202130 | JGI IMG/M metagenome (GOLD analysis project Ga0302320, IMG submission 202130) | Peat permafrost microbial communities from Stordalen Mire near Abisko, Sweden - Bog_T0_3 | ecosystem: Environmental > Terrestrial > Soil > Wetlands > Peat | place: Sweden: Abisko, Stordalen Mire... | reverse complement strand
TTGGGTTCGTGATCGTATAACCGGTTGTACTCGCCGTGCAAGGGTTGTTGGGGATGTTGCCGCCCATGTCGGTTGCGAAGTCAGCGAGAGTCGTGTCGTAGGAGCCGGAAGCGATGGCGTGAGCCTGTACCGCAGTTGCGAGGGCTCGAGCGTTGGTGTTCGCTGCGCCTTGTCGCGAAGTCTGAACCGAGCTGAGGTAGGACGGAAGAGCGATGGCAGTTAGGATGCCTAGGATCAATACGACGACGAGGAGTTCGATGAGCGTGAAGCCCTTTCTGTTTTGGCGATTATGGTTAAGTTTCATCACAGTACAAATCATACGGCATAACGTGATAGATTACATGTCCCGATTTTGGGTGACAATAAAATTCAACAAGAATCACTTGTCCGATTGCCATATCAAACTGAATCTGGAGATACCTGACGAATCTAACAGGCAACTGGCTCTTGGGTCATTCCGTAATTACCGGATCGGCGATCAGGAATAAGCAGTTGATTTATTATGCGAATCTCGAAGCGTCTCTAAGCGAGTCGAGATTCGCATTATTGGACTGTTCTTGCTACTTTTCGAGCCTAAATAGGTTGAAGAACGGAAAACCTAAAGACTTACTGAATAGGTTATCGGGGTCCAAGTTCCACAGCTACTGCCGTTCGACGCAGTCACCGTTGCGCTGGCTAAACTCGCAACAATTAAATAGCCGGATGAATTCCCAGTACAGGGATTTGTTGGAACTGCTCCACCCATATCTGCAGCGTAATCTGCCACCGTCGTATCATAAGATCCGGTCTCAACCGCCCGAGATTGGACAACAACGGCGAGAGCCCGGGCATTTGCGTTGGCAGTCCCCTGACGCGCGGTGGAGACAGAACTGATATAGGCAGGTAAAGCGATCGAGGTAAGTACTCCCAAAATTAAGACGACGGCGAGGAGCTCGACAAGTGTGAAGCCGTAACGCTTGACATGTGCCCGACCACGGTACATAACCGATAATATACTTTCCCAATTGTGAAGACCTAAGGCTCTTTTCAAGAGTCAGTCGGAAATGCGGTAAAGAAAGCAAGTTACACTATAAATTTAACCGGTTGCACTGCTCCGGCATTTCGCAGGCGACCCCCTTCACGCTGAGAATCGCGCGCATTGCCAATCGGTGGTCCACTCTCCATCCTAGGGGTGGAACCTATTGTCGACCCGAAGCAAGCTAGTCTGCGGAGCCCAACGAGCCTGTCGTCAGTAGAACCCCTGGGTTCATGAGGCGAGGTGACAAAAAAGTGCTTCGAGCAAATCCTGTTGCTCGAAGCACCCACGTCAAGGAATCATCCGTGATTCGATTTGAATTCTTAGAGAGTCAGCGAGAAAGTTGTCGGCGTCCAAGTACCGCAGTTCGAACCGGTGCCAGCGGCAACCGTCGCAGTCGTGGTCGTTGGGTTCGTGATCGTATAACCGGTTGTACTCGCCGTGCAAGGGTTGTTGGGGATATTGCCGCCCATGTCGGTTGCGAAGTCAGCGAGAGTCGTGTCGTAGGAGCCGGAAGCGATGGCGTGAGCCTGTACCGCAGTTGCGAGGGCTCGAGCGTTGGTGTTCGCTGCGCCTTGTCGCGAAGTCTGAACCGAGCTGAGGTAGGACGGAAGAGCGATGGCAGTCAGGATGCCAAGGATCAATACGACGACGAGGAGTTCGATGAGCGTGAAGCCCTTTCTGTTTTGGCGAGTTAGATTTGATTTCATCACGATGTCAATTTTCATATATATAGCGTTATGAAGATAGTCGCAACTTTAGGGTCACGCATTTGCGCGACACCGCAAGTGAATCAGGCGACAAGTTGATGCGGAAAAGTGCGTTTAGGTTCGCTTAAGAGCAAGAAGGTAGGAAAAAGGTGGAAGGAGCATCACCAAGAGGGGAATTGCCACCCTGACAACTTGTTCGTTGCCAAAGTGGCTAAATTCCTAACTATGGGTAAGGGCTTTACCCAAGTTGAAGACGGGCATATAGAGAGCCAAGAGGATCAGAAGCACGATCCCACCTACAAGCATCGTCATTAATGGCTCAATCATGCGCGTTAGCTTATCGACGCTGTACTCAACGTCACGATCATAGAAGCGATTGACTTCGTCAAGCATCGTGTCCAAGCTTCCACTCGACTCTCCGGCGGAAAGCATGCGAGTTACCATCATCGGGAACTCGCCTGTCTTTTCAAGTTCCTGAGCGATGGGGGAACCCTCCCGAATTCGTTCGGTTGCCTCAACAACGGCGTCACGAATGACGTCGTTGCCGGCCATGTTTCCGGATATTTGGAGTGCATGAAGAACAGGAACGCCGCTTTTGAGCGCTGCGCTCAAAGTCTGTACGAACCTGGCAATCGCGATTTTTCGAAAAACCAGCCCTAGAACGGGGAGCTTAAGCGAGAGGATGTCCAGGTTTTTGCTGCCAGCCTCAGTTTCGCCATATCTCTTATAGGCATAGGCTATGGCAACGATCACCAGGACGACGAGCCACCCGTATTTGATGACAAAGTCGCTGACCGCAATGAGAAGCAACGTTGGGCCAGGCAGTCCCGAACCTAGCTGACGATAGACCTGAGAGAACACGGGAACCACGACGACGATCATAACCGCAACCGTGCCAAAGCAGGCGGCAACGACAATCTTCGGATAGGTTGTCGCTGCTTTTACCTTGCGTCTAAGATTGTCTTCTCGATCCAGTTGAACTGCGGCCGCCTCGAGCGTCTCTGCCAAGTTTCCCGTCGCTTCTCCAGATTCGACGAAAGCGACCACCAACTTGCTGAATACTTTCGGGTAGCGACTCATTGCCACCGATAGCGCTTCACCACCCGAGACTGCCTTTTCAAGGTCTTTGAAAGCACCTTTAAGGCCCGGCTTGGTCATCTGGGATGAAACCAAGTTGAGCGTCTCCATCATTGGCATGCCTGCGCGCATCATAGTCGCCAATTGACGGGTTGCAATAACCAAGTCCTGCAGCGTTGGCCCGCGAACGAATAGCCCCGGCGATCCCGCTCCCGTTGTAGAATCTGGGCCGGAAGACCCCCTTACCTGTGTCAGGAACAACCCGTTTGACCGCAATAGATTGCGTAGATCGGCTTCGTCGTTTGCTTGTAATTGGCCAGTCGACGACTTACCAGCCCGATCCCTAGCTACGTATTTGTACTTCGGCATATTCGTTATTCCTCTTGTGCAAAAACGCGGAGTATTTCTTCAATCGAGATCTGCAAATCAAGAGCCTTCATGATTGCACAATCTTTCATCGTCTTCATCCCTTCGTCGATGGCTTGGCCCGTGATTTCCTGTCCGGTACAACCTTGCAACACCATATCGCGAATCTTGTCCGTGATAGGCAGAATCTCCATAACCGCGCTGCGTCCCTTCATACCCCGACCGCCGCATCGCTTGCAACCGACTGGTCTTGCGACCGTTGGCGGTCGGCCGTTGATCAACGGTAAGCCCGCCGCGAGTGCCATGTCAACAGTCGGCTGATATTCTTGACGGCAGAACGGGCAGAGATTTCTCACCAATCTTTGGCCAACGACGCCAACAATCGCCGAACTGATCAAGAATGGCTCGACACCCATATTTTGAAGACGAACGACTGCCCCGGGAGCATCATTGGTGTGTAGAGTACTAAGAACCAAGTGACCGGTAAGGGCGGCCTGAATAGCGGTTTCAGCCGTGTCTTTGTCACGAATTTCACCCACGAGAATGACGTCTGGGTCCTGTCGGACAAGGGTTCGGAGGCCGGCAGAGAAGGTGACGCCAATTTTCGTATTGACTTGCATCTGGTTGACGCCCGAAAGCCGATATTCAACTGGATCCTCAATGGTGTTGATGTTCTTAGTGGCATCGTTAATCGCCTGGAGACCGGCATACAACGTCGTGGATTTTCCGGATCCCGTCGGACCGGTAACCAGAATCAGTCCATGTGGGCGCTTGATGAACCGCTGAAACATCGCCTTTTGCTCGGGGAAAAAGCCGATTTTTTCCAAGCTGGCTAGTGAGTTCGCCTTTTCCAACAATCGCATACAGGCCTTTTCCCCGTATACGGTCGGCATCAAGCTCATTCGAATATCGTATTCTCGGCCACTGTCGTCTCGCGTGCTAAAGCGACCGTCTTGAGGGCGGCGGCGTTCTGCAATATCCAGCCCGCTCATGATCTTCAAACGGGAGATGCACGCGGGAAGGTGGTTGTTGGGTAGCGTCATCTGTTCGTACATCAGTCCGTCAATACGGTAGCGAACTCGGATGCAGCCTTCTTGTGGTTCCAAGTGAATGTCGCTGGCGCCCGAAGCAATCGCTCCTCCAACCAGGCTGTTCACCAATTTCACGATGGGAGCTTCGTTGCCTTGGTCAATTAGATCTTCGATTGGCTCGTTATCTGCTTCCGTGGAAAAGCCAATTTCGTGGATCAGGTTTCGAACCTTTTCACGGTCGTCAAACGAGCGGCGAATCGCCTCGTTGAGGTCCGCGCTGAGTGCCAAACATGGCTCGATGGGCTTATTGAATGTGGCCCGATACTCGTCGATGGTGGCGATGTCGAGAGGGTCGGCCATCGCAACCAGAATTCGACCGCTTACTTCTCGAAAAGGGAGCGCCATACGGGCGACGACCGTGTCTTTGGGGACAGATGCCACCAAATCACGATCGATTTCTTCCTCCGATATATCGACAAACGGAAAGCCCGTACCTTGCTCCAGATAGGGCTTGATGTCGGAAGATGCCAGGAAACCCATGGAAACGAGAATGTCGCCAAGGGAACCGCCAAACTGCTGCTGGCGCTCAAGGGCTTGACGCAACTGGTCATCGCCAAGCAGCCCATCTCGAATGAGGCGCTCTCCCAAGCGTCCAAGCGAGACCCGTTGTTCTTTTCTAGTCATCATTGCGATTGATAAGTCTGCCGATACGGAATTAAAGCAAAGAACTCCGAAAGTGCGCCGTTCAACTTAATCGGCGCGTCCGAACAGGATATACCAGTTTTCTACGCCGACTGACGACTTCTTCATCGCAAAGGGCGAAGTACCCTATCGTATTGAAGCGCGATGGAGTTCGACATCGGTGTTCGATGCAAGTCCTGACTGAACCAGATCATCGAGGGCTTGGTGGATGGATCGCGATTCTGGCTCGGTCTTCTGCAACTCTCCAAGCCGATCCAGACTTCCGGCCAAGATCGCCTGCTGCACGTTTGGCGTCGAAACGATCCACTCATAAGCAGCGACTCTGCCGGGGCGATCGGTTCGGCTGATAAGTCGCTGGACCGTTACTGCAGCCAAGCACCGAGCAAGAGCCCGCCTCAGGGCTGCCGCTTCCGACCCGGCCGCATCGATCAGTTTCTGAAGGGCGCCCTGTACCGTCTCGGCGTGGAGATTCGCGATAACGAGGTGGCCCGTTTCGGCTAAGATGAGAGCTTGACGAAGAGTTTCGGCCGTTGGCAAGTCGTCCAAGGCAACTACATCCAAGTCTGCTTGATGAATTGTCTGCAATGCGGTCGCAAAGCACCCGCAATCCTCTCCAACATGAAGCTGTGTGACGAGTCCCGTCTTGCTCTCAAACTGGTAGCTTGGATGCCGTTCAATGACAAACAGGCGTGCCGGCTTTGTAGCGTTGATCTCCTCGATGAGTGAGCAGACAGTGGTCCATTTCCCGCTTGCAACCGGGCCGCAGACGAGGACGAGACCTCGTGGCAAGTCGATGACCTTCTGCCAGAACGAAAGAGCCCCGTCACCGATTTGAGCGAGACTCGGTACTGCCTTTACCAGGATGCGAAAAGTCACCACCGCATTGTCATCGCCTGCCCGAAAGGCAATCGCGGTGAATGTCAGGCCATTATGGGCCACCGATTTCTCGACTGCATGACCCTTCTCTAGTCGGATGATCGCGTCGGCAGAGAGAAACGAACGGAGGATCTCCGACATCGTATCACGATCCAGGGCAGGCTCTTCCAAAGCTACGAGTGCTCCATCCACTCGTATGCGTGGTCTCTCGCCGGTTGCCAAGTGGATGTCGGATGCCTTGCGTGCGGATGCTTCGTCAAATAGATGGAGTAGTTTCATGGTTCCTTTCCTCGCTAAATCGGTGGCTCACCAGAGGCGGACCACATCGTCGGTAGGTGCAAATGGCGAAATCCGAACACCAGTTGGGCTAGCGATGTCGATACGAAGCCGCGTCAGTTCATCGCGAAGTTCAGCGTTCGCCCGGCGGAATTCGTTCATTTCGGCCCTTAAAGATCGTAATTCGGCGAGCAGTTCGCTTGCCTCGGATTGAGGAGGCGCCGATACGCCGACTGACGCGGCGACACGGCCCGTTATATCGGTGGTCTCCACTTTCCAAGCAGAAACCAACTCGCTGAAATGTTCGAAATTGTCTAGGTTCGTCATTGTCGTAGTGGTGAATCATCCCAAGCGGAGAGTCGTCTTCGAAGAACAGTCAATGCATGATTCTTCCGGCTGCCTACCGTTCCAGGGGATACGTCGAGGGCTTGACTGATTTCCTCATACGACAGACCTTCGTAAACGGAGAGGACGATCACGGCTCGATGGGACATTGGGAGTTCCATAACCGCGTCACGAATGGCTTGTGCCAGGGCGCTTTTTTCGACGCATGAATCGATGCGCTCGGGCGATGGCCACTCGGTATCGAGATCAACTTTGGATCGGTCGCAGGCAAGAATGTCAAGACAGAGATGGTATGCCGTCTTGAGCAGCCACGCACCTGTTTGACCGTGAGCATGAAAAGTGGTTCTTTTCTCCCAGAGTCGAAGGAAGGCGCCGACTGCGACATCCGCTCCTCGGGCAGAGTCACCTCCCAGCATGCGGGTGGCAAACCGCTGGAGTTGATGTTGATGTCGGCGTACAATCCCGTCGAATGCAACCGGGTCCCCAGTTGCAGCCTTATTCATTAAACTATCGTCACTGTCTTCGACTGGCATGGTTGGCTCTGTTCCAACTAGATAACGGTTTTAAGATGGCGTTTCTTCACGCTATTTTAGGTGCAGATAAGGATCTGCGAATCGAAAGAGGTTTTGAGAAACCGCAGACCTCAGGGACTGGCATTCTGATGGGTAGGTCGCTATTGGGTTTCCATGAAGGACGCCTGATTCAGGACTATTTGGCAAGTAGAATCAAGTTAGATGCAGCGAACCTTTCCACAGAGTCGGCGGATTCGATTCATGGGCACGGTCTGTCTGGGAGTTCTCGCTGCTTTGCCGATCGTGGCTTGGCGATCCGCGCCAGTCGCGGTGCACTCGCCAGGGTTGTTGATATTTGCTGTTGCCCTGGCGCTCGTGGGATTGATTCGAGGCTGTATGGGATGGCGATTTGAACGGGTCGTAGCGTCCGAACACGACATTGCAAGCTTCGACTATTGGAACCGCGAGAAATTCCGATTGGAATACACTGCAATCAAGGCGTACCGAAGTTCTGGAAAACTCGCAGTACTCTCAGACGGCAACGATACTTTTAAGTTGCCAGAGATCGATGTTGAGTGCTTTCACCAAGTGATGGCCTGCAAGGCCCCAAAAGCTCTGAACGCAAAGCGGCTTAGGACGCTGAATGTGCCGCCAAAAGAGGATTTCACTTCACTTTGGCTGTTCGACTATGCCGATTTTTTTACTGCCATGGCCAAAATTGGGCTTTTGGCCGTACCCTTTGTACTTATCGGTTTAGCGTTGCTCGGGGTCGTTCGATCCATCCTCGTGCCATCTACCCACGAGACACCTCTGGGATTCATGGTACTTTTCATGATCCTCCAAGTATTTGTTCAAACGGGTCTTCCTCACTTTTATGATCTGAAAGACGTCTGCGGTTACCTTTCTGTTGAGACGACAGGGATCAGCGCCTCTTGGCCAGGAAGACATCAACGGCTGGATTGGCTCCAAGTTGAGGCAGTGTTTTGCCACTATCGAGATAAGCGACGTTATTTCATCCTCGTCGGGCAAGATACATCGATCATCGTGCCGCCGCCGATTGCAAGAGAACTCGAAGTCATGCGAAAGATCGTCTACAGCCTGCCCGATCGGGTGCTGTGCGTGAACTTTGACCAGGACACGTTTAAGAAAGGGTATCGAAGAAGGAGGAAAAAGCGCCGCCTAGGAATCTACACAGGCGCTCCAACCGAAGTGCAGATAGATTTAGTCTAGTTGGTTGAAGAGGTAGGTGCAGCAAGTTGAACCGTCCCAGGGTCCTGGGTCGTCCTTTGAGAGCCCATGACTAGGTTGCAGGATTCCGACGGTTTACGCGTAGGCAGGTCCGGCACCTTTTCACTACTTTCAGTGATCGTCTTACTAGCTCTGGTGACCGCATCTTACGCGTTCATTTGGCGCCTTTGTCTGACTCAAACGGAAGGGAGATTTACCTACGCGCTGGATGATCCCTATATTCATCTAGCTATCTCCAAGAACCTTGCAATACACGGCGTTTGGGGGGTAACCCGGTATGCCTTTGCTTCCGCCTCTTCCTCGCCGTTGTGGACGCTTCTCTTGGCAATTCCGTTCTTTACTGGCGCCGAATCGGTCTTTTGGCCCCTCATCTTTGCCGTAGTTTCCTGTGTCGCTACGACCCTTCTGGTCTACTATCGGTTTTGTCGTGCTGGATTCGGCGGCGCCCTCGCTTGCCTTGGAGCGTTCGCCGTCTTTCTAATCGGGCCTCTTCATAGCCTGCCCCTGTTGGGAATGGAGAACTGCTTGCAGATTCTCCTTGATCTTCTCTTTGGGTTTTGGCTACTCGATACGATGGGGCGTGAGTGCGTCTCTAAGGACAATCGGGCCGCAGTGTTGCTCACGTCGCTGATGTGCCTATGCCGTTACGAGAGCATCTTCTTGGTGGTCGTGCCCGTCGCAATATGCCTCTTCCGACGCGATTGGCGCCTTGCTCTCGCGATGATCATAGGACCCGTGGTCGCGATCGGTGGATTCGGGGTGTATTCCCATTTCGTAGGGATGCCGATGATCCCCAATTCGATTGTTCTGAAGGGCAACCTTCCTCACTCAGGACCCTTGTCATTTATTCGAAGTGCTTTTACGAACGGCTTTATCTATATGTACATGGCAAAGACACTATGGGACTTGCTGTTGCTCACCATAGTTTCTGGACTGGCGCTCCTGTTGCAAGGCCCCGATCGGCGGCCGTCCGCATTGCTGATTTGGCTTTGGACTCTCGTTGTCGCTACCATTCTGCACATCGGCTTGGCGAGGATTGGCCAATTACACCGCTATGAAGCCTATCTCTGTGTTTCTCTTGCGGTGGTCCTGTTCATGGCTATTCGAGAATTGATCGCGAATGGCGCCGTTCGGACCCCCGCGATCGAGTCGAAAACGAATTGGGTGCTTGCCTCCGGCATCGCCATCGCAGGGCTGTTTATCATCGGACCCTTCCTTTGGACCTATCGCTTGGATGTCGGGCTCGTCAGCACCTTCTTCCTCCTTTCATTCTTGATTGAATTTGGCCCCAAGATTCATCATCGCTGGGTTCGGAATGGGATGATCGTATTGACTCAACTTGCATTAGGGCTCGCACTTTGTGATCGGGCCCTGCTAGGCTTCTTCGAAACCCCAAAGGCGACCCGAGATATCTATCTGCAGCAGTTCCAAATGGCGCGCTTCGTCGAACGCTACTACCCTAAAGGGCGCTTGGCAGCAAATGACATCGGGGCGGTTTCCTACTTCAGCCAAATCCATCTGCTTGATCTTGTCGGTTTGGCAAGCGACGACGTTCGCAAGCTAAACGTGACCCAATCGTTTACCACGGGAAATATCAAGCCTATCCTCGATCGGTTCCAACCTGATCTTGCGATCATTTATCCCATGTGGTTTCACGGTCTGACCGCTCTCCCTGAGTCCTTCATCCCCGTTGCGACATGGACCATCCCTCCCGCAACGTCGGCGGCATACGCGAACGTGGTCTTTTACGCCCCGTCCGAAGCCGCAGCCGTGCGACTGCGACGTGAGCTGACGGAGTTTCGGGCCTCCCTCCCATCCCGGGTCAAAGTCGATATCTATTAACCCGACGTCCTACGCCACTGAAGTCAGGTGCGCGTCTTTCGGCGCTGTGCCGAGATGACTTCCGTGTTCATTCCGGCAAAGTGAAGGGCCCCGCCAAATCGGCCATGCTCCATCTTGATGCACTTGTCGACCACGGCGACAAGTCCGGCATCGATGGCACGGTCGGCTGACTTAAGGTCGATGATGCGTAACTGCATCCAGACCGCCCCTGCACCAATTTCAATCGCTTCCTCCACGATTGCGGCCGCTTCGCTAGCCGGTCGAAAGACCTGGACAATGTCCACATGCACCGGGATAGATTTCAAATCTGGGTAGCATTTCAAGCCCATGACCTCGGTGCTGCGAGGATTGACAGGGATAATTTGAAATCCTTCGTCCCTCAAGTAGGAGGCGACCATGTTGCTCGCTTTTGTCTTCTCACTCGACAATCCGACAACCGCAATGGTCTTGGCACTCCCAAGTAAGTCACGAATTGCGGTGGTGTTTTGATACTTTTCGCGTTGTTCGACGGTCAGTGCGGTGTTAAGTCTTATATCACAGACAGTGCTTGGTCCAAATCCCATAGTAAATCCTCCAATGTTTCTAGGCCCACCGATAGGCGAATGGTTCCAGGGGTGATTCCCCCTGCCACAAGTTCCTCATCAGAGAGTTGCTGGTGCGTCGTCGAAGCGGGGTGTATCACGAGACTCTTGGCGTCTCCTACGTTGGCGAGGTGCGAAAACAATTGCAAGGACTCAATGAATTTTCGCCCCGCTTCTCGGATGTCTCCGGCGGAGGGATTCAGTTCAAACGCCATGACGGCTCCAGGGCCTTTCGGCAGGTACTTTTTAGCCAGAGCGTGATGGGAGTGGCTGACAAGCCCTGCATAGTGGACCTGACCGACGCGAATGTGATCCTCTAGGAACTTAGCAACTGCCAATGCGTTTTGAACGTGCCGATCCATTCTCAATGAGAGAGTTTCCAGTCCTTGGAGCAGAAGGAACGAGTTCATAGGCGATATGCAGGCGCCAGTGTCACGGAGGGTCTCAGACCGTAATTTTACAAGAAACCCGTAGTGTCCAAATGTGTCGAAGAACCTCAGCCCATGGTAGGACGGCGACGGTTCTGAGATTGTGGGATACCGTGAGAAATCAAAGTCACCCGAATCGATGACCACGCCTCCGATGCTCGTCCCATGTCCACCGATGAACTTGGTTGCCGAGTGCACCACGATCGTCGCACCCCAATCGATGGGACGACAAAGATAGGGGGTCGCGAATGTACTATCGACGACGAGTGGAATGCGGTTGCTTTTTGCAAGGCCGGCGAGAGCCTCCAAATCCGCTATCGCCCCGCTCGGGTTTCCAATCGTCTCAACAAATAGCGCTTTTGTTTTTGGAGTAATCGCTGCTTCCCAGGCAAGAATGTCGCTTGGATCTACGAAAGAGACTTCGATCGAAAGCTTCTTCAGGGTGTGGGTCAATTGCGTGATGCTGCCACCGTAAAGCTGGGTTGAGGCAACAAGATGATCGCCGGGGGAAAGCAGAGTCATGATCGTCGTGAACTGGGCTGCCATTCCGCTGGCAACCGCAACCGCGCCCGTTCCGTTTTCAAGGGAGGCGATTCTCTCTTCAAGAACCGCCGTGGTAGGGTTGCTGATGCGAGTGTAGATATTGCCGTATTGCTTGAGCTCGAACAGGTGCGCCGCCTCGTCTGTGTCGCCAAACACGTACGACGTCGTTTGATAAATGGGTACGGCTCGAGCTCCAACATAAGGATCCGGAATCTGTCCGGCATGCAGCATGCGAGTTTCAAAGCCAAAGTTTCGCGAGTTCTCCACTGTCCTAAGGTTCTACCCGAGCAAAGCAACGGCGGATTGATCGAACTTGGACTGGAGGGAATATGAGACAACGCTGAGGCAGCCCGAGACCGCAGTTTGGTCTTGGATTCTTAAGGCAATTCGTGAATCGCATCGGCAGAACTTTGACGCCGTAGCACGGACTGAACGTGGGACTGCGCGTAGAATCTGCGAAATGGGAGGTTATTTTTGGGACGCCGTGCATTCTAAATTCAAAGTTGGGGAGGACACTATGCGGTCACGGAGTCTCCACCCTTAGAATTCGATAGTGGGTTAGACTCTAATGAACGCGGCGACTTGCTCGTTAGTGCTTAGGGCTTCAATTTCCTGGGGGCCAGGCCTCTGTGGACGGTCGCGTTGCGGATTAACCACGCAAAGAAATCCGAGTTCTTCGTTGTTCGTCGCACGGAATTGGTGCCACGTAAATGGGGGAATGTGGACAACATCGTGAACCCCGATTTCCACAACTTCATCCCCGACAAGAACTTGTCCGGCGCCACGAATGATCGTGACCAAGTGAGCATGTTGGTGACGCTCGAGTGTCGTATGTCCGTCGACGCCGACCTCGAAGTAACGCAACTCAACTGCCAAGTCGTCTCCGCCGTGAAAGAGCGTCTGGCGCGTGACGCTCTTAAAAATCGTCCCATCTTCCTTGTAGGGATGGACATCGATATCCTTCCATCGGTAATCGCCATCCTTGTGCCTAATCATTGCCACCTCGACCGACACGCGAATTGTGCCCATGTGATCGAAGGCCAAACATCGCGTTTGTGAGCGGGGTGTGTGAGCTGGTTCAGCACCGGTATGTCCCATTATACTTTGGCGACGATCCCCCGAAGAATCACAGCGCGATCCCTTCCGCAGACTCGCACAGTGCAAAGCGATCGCATTCGATCGGAGTCGGCCGGTTGATTGTCGAATTGGACACTAGCTCACCCCCGAGTGCCAACCTATTTGCCCAAAAGGACATAAAGCAGCGCGGCGAAGATCAGCACTATGATCCAAGACACCGGATTTTGGATCATGAGCCAAGCCTTTTGCCAACGAGCTTGGCTATCCTCCGCACGTCTACTGACAAAATGGTGTTCTCTTGGAAGCACCTTTCCCATGTTGGGCAACTCGGTGGGAGCCATTACGCGACTTACCTGACGCGGCTTGGCAAGTTCGTCAGAATGGGGCCAGTCGTTCGCATCGCGGGTAAGACAAATCAGTTGGAACCAGGAGGCAACAAAACCAGGGTTAAGAATACAGGCCCTGCGAAATCCCGAAATGGCGCCCTGTGGGTTCCCTAACTTGACTTGGCACTTCGCCCAGTCAAACCAGTAACTTTCGTTGAGCTCATCGTACTTGCAAGCCATCCGATAGGCGTCAGACGCCGACTGGATCTGTTTGGACCTTTTATAGGCTTGCGCGAGATTGCTCCATGGACCAGCGTTCGTGGGATCGATGGAAAGGGAAGTCGTGAAGTCGACGACTGCTAGGCCCACTTGCTTGTTCTGAAGTTTGTTCCATCCCCGGTTGTTCCATGCTTCCGCCCAGCGTGGTTGCAATGCAATCACACGATCGAAGCACTCGATGGCTTGCGATGATCGTCCCAATTCTCCATAAGCAAAGCCTAGCTTATGCCAGGCTTCCGCATTGCCTGGAACCCGATGCACCACACGTGTCAGCAGGGCTACTCCCATGTGGTGCTTCCCCTGCTCGATGTCGTCACAACCCCTTTCAAATAAGCGATGCCAGTCGACTTGGGACTGGTCTGGTTCGGTTTCGACAAACAAGGCTGTTGTTCCGTCCGGTTTAGGGTCAAGTTGTTGATCGGCAGACTGGGGCAGCGGGTCTGTCAACCTCCGCTCAAAGCGTCGCAAGGACTTCTTCCACGCTCTGCGAGGGGATTCATTCAAGCCAACCGCGAGTGCGTCTCCCTCAATCACTTCGAAGTAACCTCCTCAGTGGCCGGCCAACGGACACCGCAGACGTCGCATCGGCGAGGAGCCGGAAAGCGGTCTTTAGCAGGCGGCACGTCTACGACTGTAGATGTTTTCTCAAACGAGGCGACAATGGCCCGCGCCTTCTTACTGGAGAGGGCGCCTGGCACATTTCCATAGGTCAGCGGGTAGTAGTATCCCCAAACGAACTTTTGAACACGCTGATCTCCGGTACGAAGGAATACGTGACGAGCGATCTCGGCGGGAGTCAATTTGGCCGCCTGAATGGAAAGCAGCCCCTCTCGGTCCAAATGCTCGAGAAGTCGATTCCAAAGTGTTTCGAACTCGGTCAAGCGTGACCTCGACGCTTCATCTGCACCGTTCTTAGCAGTGCAGCGAATGCTCCCAGGGCGACGATCACGGCAGCGATTGCGATCAGGGCCGGAGAAACGATGAGTGACCACAAAGGAGGGGGAGGCGGCGGACTGGTTCGGGTCTCGGGAGGAACTTTCAGATCCGAAGGCGGCGATTTCGGCCGAGACTGTTCTAAGGCGGTTTTCGACGATGTTGAAGTGTGTTGGACCAGATTGCTTACCGGGGCTGGAACGACTCTAGAAGTCGACCGAGCGTCCTGATTCGGGTCATTTTCATCGTTTGCCTGAATCTCATGCTTCCGACGAGGCGGGTCGGTTGCGCGGATTTCAAAAACGGTCATGAGGATGAACGCAAGGACAAGGGCTCCCACAAACGAGGCGAAATACCACTTGACCGGAAGAGGGGTTGCGTTAGAGGGCATCGATTTTTAGCGGGTGGTCCCAAGCATGGTCCAGGGCCGCAACTAGGCACTGAGGCGAACTGCGATAGGTCGATAACGGAAAGCGGGACAGGGCTGCCTGCGCCTGCCGATAGCTTGCCATTCCCAAGAGGCTGAATTCCAAGATGACGACGATAATCTGAGGCGCCACTGGGTCAAGCAAGTTTCCGCCATGTGCCAAGACACCCGACAAGTGAATGAACACCACCAAGATCAGAATTGGGGCAAATGACGAACGACTTGTAACCGCTCGCCCCAAAATGACGACACCGACGCACTCGATAAGCACAAATAGCGGATTCCAAGCGAGATGTGAGATGTTCCCGATGGTAAGGACCATCCAAGCGAATGCCGCCATCGAAGACAGGACCATCGTCGGCTGAATGTTGGATGACTCCTTCCAATTGGTAGCGATCGCAAGTCCTCCCAGGACGATTCCCAATCCAAATCCTAACCCTGAACTGGAGGGAGACGCACTTCCAGTGGCCGCGGAAGGAGATGCGGAGATGGCAATCAGCGCCGCCCAGCAAAGAAAGTAGACGACTCCTCTGGCCTTTGATACGAGGGTGGACAAGAGTATGAGAGCGAGGATACCAACGCCGATGAGGATGGCAATTAGCCCATCCACTCCAGTCATTGCCGAGCCCATCAATCCGAATCCTATCATCGTTCCTAAAATCAGCCGCATTGTGGGGTCCTTGGTACCCGTGCTACGTTCTTCGGGAGGGGAGTAGCGCAGAGCAACCGCTCTCACGGCAAAGCCGCCAGAAGCGATACAAAGGAGCGCGCTGCGTAACGCGCCCTCTACCGAAGGCAGATGCCCGAATCCGGATCCGGCAAACAGTGAGATCGCAATCGCGGCATACGACATTTCGCGATAGGTTAGGTCGCGATCAAGCGCCGCTTGGTATCGTGCCTCGCCACGGTGCATTGGCAAGAGCGGCTTCCTCTCCCGGACGGCTTCGGACTCTTTCTGAGCAAAATTCAAGGCGCCCTGGTTCATTCGCCTACAACCTCCGATACCAAGCTAGATTGCCACTCGGGGGTTATCCTCAATGCTCCAGCCAAACGATGGCTGCCACGGCCGGGTTCATTGAGGAGACCGACGAACAACAGGATGGCATCAGACACTTGAGCCTGCCTTCGAATCACTCGATTGGAAGCTTCGACGTCACGTATCGGCTTGATTCGAGCTAGTTTCCTTTCAAGGATCGGGATCTCCTTCGATGGTTGTTTCAGGAGCATTTCTACCGTCTTGCCGTCTGCTTGACAGGCGATAAACAAGACGGGATGCTTCCTTTCGCAAAGCTGGCGACATAGGGCGACCGCAAACGAGATTGACTTCTCGAACCGATACAACATGAGCGAGTCAGATTCTGAACCGACAGGCGGAACGGCAGTATCCAAAATCACACACACTTCGTCGACGGTCGGGTCCTCATATTCACGAACGACCAGTTGCCACGGGAAGTCGGGCATTTTGACCGAGAGCGCGATGCATACGTTTCTCGGATTGTCTCCTGGCCTATATTCGCGAACCCCAACGAATTCCTCCATTGCAGTGGCGTTGGAAGGCTGGTGTCCGTTGGCCTGCCTTTGTCCAACGAGCAGTTCGTTGGTTTTGGGTTTGAGTTTATAAACGGTTGGTAAGGCGAGAAGGGGAAGGTCGAACGCGAAGAAGAACCTCCGCACGAGCAGACTTCCTGGAAACGAAGTTCCGGCTTCAAGACCGTGCAAGTGGTATTCACCCCGCTTACGAGCCGTGATATTCCACGCAAATTCGCCTGCGCTCCTAACCGGAAGGAGGCCAATGAACTTTTGAGGGGACCGAAGGATGTTCCCATCACAAGCAGTGATTATTTCGGCCGTTAAGAAGAGGAGCGGCCATCGGTTGCTGTTGTTTTCAAGACGAACAACAATAGGAAACCTCGTTAAAGCATGGAACTCGCCTCCTGGATTGGGGAGTTCGCAGACCATTCCATTTTCGGAAGTGACGTGGGCGATGATCGTGGCAACGAAGAGCCAGCCAAAGATCAGACACCCCATCGACATGGCGACAATCGCGGTCGGCGTTTTCGTCGGAACAGACATTCCTACAAGCACACATAAGAACGAGAAGAGGAATGCACATGCGTTTCCGCGCGCCAGTGTCGTCGCCGTTCGGGTCGGAGTGAGCAACTGCATGGGGCTTTTAACCGGACGGCACTTTCGTTTCCTCGATGATCCGACGAACGATCTCTTGTTTCCACTCAGTGGTGTTCATTGTCTCGGTTGATGAGGTATTTGGCAACACTCGGTGAGGAAGCACATGGGCGGCAAGCGTTTTTACATCATCGGGCACCACGTATCCACGGTTCTCTACTAGGGCATGTGCTCGGCAAAGCTGCATAAGCTGGAGGGCACACCTTGGACTGGCGCCGACATAAAGAAGGGGCGATTCTCTGGTCGCACGAACCAAAGATATAACATAGTCGACGAGAGACTCGCTGATTGTGATTAAAGTCACCGCTGCAATGAGTTCTCGCAGCCGTCTGACGTCCATGACCGGTGACAAACTTTCGAATGGATCTCGCTGCTGACGTTCCAATAACACGCGCTTTTCTTCTTTGGCAGTTGGGTATCCGGGAGTGAGCAGCACCTGAAATCGGTCGAGTTGGGCTTCCGGCAAGTCGTTCACACCACGGTGCTCGACCGGATTTTGAGTCGCGATGACGATAAAGGGGTCAGGCAATTTGTGAGTTTCGCCTTCGATACTGACTTGGCCTTCACCCATTGCTTCCAACAGGGCGCTTTGGGTGCGGGGCGTCGCCCTGTTTAGCTCGTCGGCAAGCAAAATGTTCGTGAATATCGGGCCTGGGCGGAATTCACGATTTCTCGGATCGAAGTAGCCGGTCACATCAACGGGCAAGAGATCGGGAGTGCATTGAATTCGTTTGAACTGGCAGTCAACCGAACGAGCGAGGGCTCGTGCGAGCATCGTCTTCCCGACGCCGGGCTTATCCTCCAAAAGAACGTGACCCCTCGACAGCATGGAGGCGATCACGAGTCGAATCGTCTCGTCTTTGCCGATCACCACGCGACCTACATTGTCGACGAGGGCTTGAAGAGAGTCTAGAAGTTCGTTCATGTTCGAGCTAGGCGAGACGATCGATGGTTCCTGCCATCTGGGCGCAAAAGAATCAGTGGGCGACTACCGAATAGGAGAGGAATGACCCAGCGTAGCAGGCTAGAAAGAGTTATAGATAGAAGAAGAGTCGTCGCAGTGTCACGCAGCACATCAGTCCCGATCGAATTCATTAGGCGCTCGCCTAAAGAGGCGCCGAATAACGAATTGAATTGAGATGCAAACGAGTCGATCCCAAATCCCTGAGATAAAAGTGCGGCTGCACACAAAAAGCCGACTGTTCGAGCGCCGATTAGGAATTTCTGAGTCAATTCCAAGCCAGTCTGGCTGTTTGAGATCTTGACGCGCACAATACGCCTCATAGCGGCGCCGCAGGCAATTAGGAGAACGATCAGGGCAGTGAAGAGGAGGGCAACGATTCCGACCCTAGATGGTGCGATCGGCTCAGCTACGAGGGCGGCTGCAAACGGTAGGAAGAAGAGATAGACCAGCGAAGTAACGGTCGTGTAGTCGCACAACAGTGAAAGGCTGCCGACGCCTTGATGTACGGCCAAGCAATGGGCGCAAGTCTTGTTTTCACTCAGCTTCTGCCACTCGAGTTGTCGAGAAAAATATGCCGCCATAGCCGCCAAAAAAGCACACGCCCCAGTCCAAAGAACGATCTTGCCCCTTGTTTTATCAGGTAAGCCTTGGTCAGAAATCTGTACTTGGACGACTAAAGACTGACCAACCATAATCCCGCTCTGCCTTGTGACTTGGCTTTCTTGTATTTCGGGGGCATCGCCTTGCGCCTCTTGAGCATCCACTTTCGAAAAACACCCGAGGAGGACGAGCGAAGCTATTACGACGATCGGTCCCGGGCGCATGGGGTGAGAGTACACCCATGGCCAAGATTTTTTTTGTCACTTTTCTTTGGGACAAGGCAGATTGTTAGAAAGTCGTTAAAATTTTAGCGGAACATATTGCTGACGCGAAAAGCGTGTGTTAATATTTTAACGAGCGAATTCTATGCGGCCATCCAGTTATTTAAGCAAGCGAGAGCAGGAGATCATGGACCTCGTCTATACCCATGGTCGTATCACCACGATCGATGCCATGGACAAGTTATCGGGTGCTCCGTCGAACTCAACCGTGCGCACTGTGCTTCGAATTCTCGAAGAGAAAGGCCATTTGGTACATAAGGAAGAGGACGGGCGATATATCTACTTCCCGGTGACACCGAGAGTTTCTGCAGCCAGCCAAGCGCTGAAGGGGGTGGTAAGGACTTTCTTCAGCGGGTCGGTAGGCGATGTGGTCGCGGCCCTGTTGTCGGATGACAGCTCGAAGATAAGCGTCGAAGAACTGGACCGACTTCAGAGGATGATCGAAGAAGCCAGGAAGGAAGGCGAATGAACGATTTTCTACTTCAGTCCTACCTTAGGTCAGTCGTGTTGGGGCTGGTGGGGTTAGTCGCTGCCTATTTCGTGCGTCGCAAATCCGCATCGGTTCAGCACTTGGTGTTGGTCTGCTGTTTAGTTGCGATCCTCGCGATTCCGGTCATCCGACTAGCAGTTCCTGAACAACCCCTTGCCGTGTTTCCGCCAATTGCCGAGGTGAATCACGTTCGCGTGGTTTCTAAACTTTCGCATCTTGACAAGGCGGCATCCGAACCGACTCACGAGGTCGACAACGTTCCGAGCATTTCGCTTGACCCTTGGCTGATGATATGGTTGCTAGGCGTCGGTCTCATTCTCGGGCGTTACGGATTCGGCTTGACGATCATTTCTAGGTGGATTCGTCAAGGAAAATCGCTTGGCATCACCGCTGGCGGACCGCAATTGGTTTCTTCCGATTCAGTGGGTGTGCCCATGACCGCGTGGTTGGGCCGGCACTATGTATTCGTGCCATCCAGCTGGGATTCCTGGACGTCGGATCGGCGTGAGTCTGCTCTCCAACACGAACTCGCTCATGTCCGTCGTGGCGATTGGTTCGCTCAAATGGGGTGCCAGATCATCTGCGCTCTGTTTTGGGGCAACCCGCTTGTTTGGATATTGTGCCGCCGGTCTCGAACCTTGGCTGAGCAGGCGGCGGACGACATGGTTTTGGCGTGTGGTGTATCCCCAACCCAATACGCTCAGGACCTACTAGAGATTGCCCGGGAAACAAAGGCGACGTTTCCCGAACTAGCGGTTTGCATGGCTCAAGGAATGGATGTCGCCAGGAGGATCGAAATGATACTAAGAGAAAGAACTAAGCGTGGAGCTGTTAGTAAGACGGGAATGGCGTTATCCGTTTTGGTGGCCGGTTCCTTGACAGCCCCGGTGGCCTGCATGGCCTTCACCCATCGCACAGAGGCATTGCTCCGTAGCCCTGTTTCTTTAAAACCCGTGAACAAGGCTCCGGTCCAGATCAGAGTGGAGTGTGAGATCCTAAACGCTGGCGTCATGTTTGCGGATAGCGGGCTGACGCCATCTCACGCCGGCTCAAAAACAGTCGTTGAATCGGGTTCAAAGGGAGAGCCCGCGTTTCTCGAGATCACGGACAAAAAGGCCAAAGAACTCATTGGCAGGTGGAAGAAGAGTGGGAGCATCGCAACTAGCCCGAGGATCTTCACCCGGTCTGGAACAGCGGCTACGTTGAATATAGACAACGGTACCAATAGCTTTAAGATAACCGTGAATCCGACCTATCAATCGGCGAATTCGATCATGATGAACGTCGAAGTGGAAGGGAAATATGTGACAGTTGAGCCGAACAAGCCAACCGTCGTGAATACCTACACGGAGGCAACAAGCTTCTCGATTCGACCGGGCGCCAACGTGGTCCTCACAAAGTACGGCATCGATGGCCATGAGGGAGAGCTTCTGGGACTGCTTAAGGTCGAAGTTCTTGATAGAGTTGGCCCATGATCAAGGCGTGATATCCAGAAATGACGATGTGGTCATCCGAATCTGGATGACCACATCGTTGGTTAGCTCAGTCGCTTACTTTGCTGCGAGCGTCTCTGCTTCGAACTTCTTCACGTCGTCGTGAAGCTTGTGTCGAGATGACTTCTCGATATACATCATGTGGCCGGCTGGGTAGTACTGGAACGACACGTGAGACCGTGTTACAGGGTCCAGGCCCATGTGGTTCACCGTATAGATCGTTCCCTCCAGAGGACACGCAAGGTCAAAGTAGCCGCAGCAGTAAAGCACTCGAAGGTGCTGATTGCGTCCGAGAGTGTTTCGAAGATCGGTTGCGGTCTCTGAGTATCCACCCTCTGACTCGGCCCACGGCCGAACATTGCCGGAATTCAAGTAAGGGATATCGGACTTGATCGCTAAATCGTTCTCCAGATAGTCGTTGAGCGCAGTGGTGAACGGCGCCGTTGTCGCATCGTCGCTCGGGTCGCCGCCTGACCCTCTGTCGCCAACTTTCAACTCGTCTCTACCCAGCAATCGACCGTCGTACCGTCCAATCGTGAATCCTTCGTCACGAAGGAGTTCTCGGAAGAACTGGCGCTCGGTAATCCGCAAGTTGGAACCGAGGCAGTACTTCTTGCTGATGCTGAGATACTCAGACAGCTTGGTCGCGATATGGTCCTTCTCCTTGTCGGTTAGGCTGTCTCCGCGTTGCAGCGCGCCTGCATACTCTTTGTCGATCCATTCTTGGACCTCTTTGACCACGCTCGCAGCGCTCGTGAATCTCGGCGCAAGCTTATGGTGGTACCAAGCGCATGCCGCCATCGAAGGCAGGAAACTGATATAAGTGACGTCATTCCCTCTCATGCCATCCAGTGTCATGAAGTTGCTGGTCCCCGAGATGCTGACAAATCCATTGATGGCGATTCCAGATCGGAACAGGCTGGCACTTAAGCCCGATCCCCTGATCCCGCCATAGCTCTCGCCCGCGATGAACAAGGGAGAACTCCAACGGTGGTGAATCGTAAGCCAGTTCTTAACGAACGCGGTAAAGGCGGCAATGTCCGGCTGGACGCCAAAGTACTTCGTCGCGAGTCCCGGGTTTGCAATTCGGCTAAATCCGGTGTTGGGTGCGTCAATAACGACCACGTCCGTAAAATCGAGCCACGTATCGGGATTGTCAACCGCTTGATAGGGAGGCGCCGGCAAAGACCCGTCGTCGTTCATCGGGGCTCGCTTTGGACCTAGCGCACCCATATGAAGCCACATCGTCGCACTGCCTGGACCTCCGTTAAACGCAAAAGTTACCGGTCGAGTGTGAGCATCGGCTTCTTCCTTGAGGTAGGAAACGCAGAACATTCGACATTCAACTTCGCCATTCTCGTTTTTGAGCGGGACCTGTGCGGCGATGGCCGAATAGGAAACGGATCCACTGGCAAGACTGATCGTATGGTGGGTAGTGGAGGCAGGTACCTCGATCATGGGCGCAGGAGCCGCGCCCGCGGTCGCTTCACCGGCTGCGGGAGGAGTATTCCGACCCTGACGGGTACCTTGCTGGGCTCCTTGGCGTTGGCCCGGCGGGCCTCCCGGGAAACTTCCAGGCGGGCCCTGAACTGGATCTTGTGGAGATGCTGTGCCGAGCATCAGAATGGCAGCAGGAACAAATAACAGCATGCGGGCAAGAATACCGGCATCGTGAGCAGTAGCTTAACAAATGACCGCTATTCCAAACGCAAGTCGGGCTTGGTTAACGGCTTCTTACCAAGCGCGAGGCACAAGACGACCACACTCTTTCAGCTCTCTGATGTTTCTGTTTATGCGGTGCAAGGCGCGACCGTATTTACGTATTGAGCTCCACGCGCCCGAAGGATGTCGCTGACTCGGTCTTCTAGAGGACCGGTAACCTCCACGTCGATCGCGAGCAGGATTCCCACGTCAAGGAATCGAGAGCCGTGTTTGGTGGGCATCATCCATTGGCCAATGAGTGCTTGAACTCCTTCAACCCCTTCGGACGAAAGGGCTTCAATGATCCGCTCTCCAAAACTACCCTCCCCCACAACCAACCCGATGCCGTTCAATCGGAACGAGGTCAAGACCGGCTCGCAGAACTTTGAGTTAGGGTATGCCGGTTTGGTCGTCTGGAAGAACCCACTATTTGCGCCGATCTGGATTTCCCTCGCTTCCTCACCCTCAACGGAGCGTCCTCCCGCCGGATACAGCAGTCCTTGCGCAGCAGATTCGGAATCGTCCATTTCCTCGACCGAAGAAACATCGTCGTCCGGCGACGCGGTTTCGATGCCGCCGCCGATTTGGGACTCGATTCCGAGAGAGTCCTCGACTTGGTCCGTTTGTGCTGGACGTCTTCGAGCAAATGGCTCAACCGCGCATTCCAAGGCTTCGATGAGTCCTGCTGAATCTCTATCTCCAAACTGCACGAAAGTGAAGTCCTGTTCGGAGAGCCCTTCGGACATTAGGTCCGCGAGGGCCAATTCAGAATCGCTCGTATGAGCGAAGAACGATATGATGAGCGGCACGTTTCTTGCCGCCGAAGGCTTTTCACCGTAACTCATTCGACACTCCCTTGTTCCAACGCGAGCACCATTGCATTGCGCTTAACCCAATGGACGTGGATTCCAACTCAAGGTTCCGTAACTTGACCTTTAGGCATACTTCCTTAATTTGTCGATCTGAGCTTGAATCTTCGCCGCTTCTTTTTCGGCTTCATCAACCGAGATGGTCTTGAACGCGGTACCTCGGACATAGCCTACGAACGGTAGCCAGGCCTCCGATCTCAGTTTGCGGAGCTTGTCGACAAGGGGGAAGATCGGGTCCGATTTGATCTTTTCATACTCAGGTTCCCGCCCAAAGAGGCTGCTGTAATGTGGTGGTCCGAGTGCGCTTATCGATGTATTTGAGAACCCAAGGGACTTCAATATCGCCTTTGCCATCGTCCAGTGCCCCAATTCGTTTATGTGAACCCCGTCGTCGCTCAGCTTGAAGGTCGGGTCGTCTTTGCGCATGCTCACCATAAGATCTACCAGCGGTGAGTGAACGTCGATAACTTGCACATCTGGCCCACTGAGGCTCATTTCCCAGCGACCGTATTCGGCAACGACATCGTCATAGTGTTCATACACGTTCATATAGCTGAAGTCTGGGGCATTGCCGGGTCGAACGGAGCTGCCTGCCGCCACTGGGTCGAACGGGGGTGGGGTGATGAGGATGGTCTTGGCGCCTGCCGCTTTGTCAATTGCGATCAGTTTGAGGATCCCGTCCTTGAATGCTTTGAACCGATCCTCGCTCAAGGGATGATAAATGCCATCGTTGATTCCATAGCATGCAAAAACTGTCTTCGGCTTGACCACGTCCAGAGCCGCCCAAAGCCGGTCATGGACGCAAGGCCGTGGAAAAGGATGCACCGATTCCGTCAGTCCAGAGACTGTTTCACTCGCCAAACCGATGCTGACGATGTCAAAGCTCAGCTTTGGATAGGTGCAGTTCAGCGCATATTCGACGAACGAAACGTACTCTCCGGCCTGAGTGATGCTGTCTCCCAGAAAGATGATCCGACCCTTGCTCATGTCCGGGATCCCATTGCCGGACGCACCTAACGCGAACGGGGTAACGAGCAGCGAAGCCAAACAAACGCAAAGAAGTCGAGTTTCAATCATCGGAGGTCACAGGCTTACGATACTATTCAGACGGGCAACTTTGTGCAACGCGAGCTCAATTTCCAGTGTGGCTAAGACCCAACGAGCGGCCAGCCCCAATAGTGCGAAGCTGGACCAGGGTCTTCAGTCCGTAAACCACGCGTGGCCAATGACGCTTCTCTTGAGACTCGCTTATCGTTGTTGAGTCCAGAGCACAAAGTTCTTGCAGGCACGCTCATCGAAGGGAGTTAGGAGATCTCTAGACGCTGTCTCCGTTCTTCCTGTGCTGAGATCTTTCTCTCGGTTTACCATCGGCTTCCAGGCGTGTAAATCGTTCATTAGCCAGACCCGTCGTCTAGCTCACCCAGCGTGTAATGGAAAGAACTCTCAGGTGCTGCGGTACTCTGCAAAAACTCACCATGCCTTATTCTCCTGACCAAGAACACGTCACGAACCCTCTGGGCCTATTTGAGGGATCAAGTGAAATTGGGGTTAACGAAAAAGCGGGAAGAGTCGTGTTCGACACGACGGCCAAGCTCTATACCGTCTCCGGGAGCGGCGAGAACATGTGGTCGACGTTCGACGAGTTCTTCTTTGTTTGGAAAGAGACTTCGGGCGACGTGACGTTAGCTGCAGACATCGAATTCGAAGGTCCCGGCCAGCATTATCATCGGAAAGCATGTCTTATCGTGCGTCAAAGCCTGGAGTCCGATTCGGCTTATGCCGATGCAGCGTTACATGGAGATGGACTCGCAGCTCTCCAATACCGAGACACCACGGGTGAAACTACTCACGATATTCAGTCAAATATCACGGCCCCAAAGCGATTGCGGATTGAAAAGGTGGGTGACACTGTCACGATGTCGGTTAAGGGGATTGACGGCCAGCTTGGCTTTTCAGGCGGTTCCGTAAAGCTCGATCTCTCGGATCCGTATTACGTCGGCATCGGGATTTGCTCTCACGATCGCAACGAGATTGAGACGGCTCATTTCTCAGAGGTGGAATTGGAAGCTCCGATTCAGTCGAGCCAAAAGAGAACTCTCTTTAGTACGCTTGAGACTGTCGCAATCTCCTCGACCGATCGGAAAGTGGTTCACGTAGCAGGCGAGCATTTCGAAGCTCCCAACTGGACTCCAGATGGAAAGGCGCTCATTTATAATGGCGGGGGTCGCCTGTTCCGGATTCCTGCAACGGGCGGAACTCCCACGGAGATCCCTACCGGTTTCGCGATTCGATGCAACAACGATCATGGAATCTCGCCGGATGGAACCACGCTTGTCATAAGCGATCAATCTCAACCACCTCACCAATCGATCCTATACACTCTGCCCGTCGAGGGTGGAACGCCGAAACAAGTGACCGAGAACTTTCCATCTTATTGGCACGGTTGGTCGCCTGATGGACTGACACTGGCCTTCTGCGGACAGCGGGACGGTAAGTACGGGATTTTTGCGATACCGGTCGAGGGTGGGGTTGAAACTCGACTGACGATAACGGACGGCCTTGACGATGGGCCCGATTACTCGCCTGACGGGAAGAAGATTTATTTCAACTCGGACCGCACCGGTCGGATGCAGATTTGGCGCATGGGGACCGATGGATCGGATTTGGAACAGGTCACGTTCGATGAGTTCAACAACTGGTTCGCCCACATCTCACCCGATGGCCGATGGATGGTGTTCCTGTCCTATGCACCTGACGTCAAAGGCCACCCACCCGACAAGGATGTCGCACTCCGACTCATGGCTTTAGAAGACGGAACGATCACGATACTTGCAAAGCTCTTTGGCGGCCAGGGAACGATCAACGTCCCGTCATGGTCGCCCGACAGCAGCCGAGTCGCATTCGTGAGCTATCAGTATCGGTAGTTCGATCGAGGTTGGGGGCGTCAGTGCATCGGCTACGAGTTGATAGGCGCATCGTAAAAAGTCCCCTATAATGAGGTGATGGCGGCCAAACAGAATGAAACGGTTCGCCGTGAAACAAGGAAGGCCCGTAATCAGTTCTTAGGGTTGCTCGCAGTACTTTGGATTGCGAACTTTCCCTCATTCTATTTGACTGAACATACTTGGCCCGTAACGATTCTTGTCTTGAGTGCGATCGTGATTGCGTTTTGGAATATCAACCGGTCGGCCAGGAAGATCATGCGGCTGGCAGCTTCGGACAGCAGTCAGAGCGAAGGCGACCTATCAGATCAATGAGGATGGAATCGAATGATACGATTTCGAGCCTTCTCTTTCCCACCATGCCTGGAGACGCGCAATGGCGCGAAAAGCTCGATTCAATTCGGTTACTAGAAAACTGGACTCTCAGCCTATGAAATCTCTCGCCCTAATCTGCCTTGGATTAACAATCGGATTCGCCTTGGCGAGCCATCGGAAACAGACGCAGCCTGTGCTCGCATCGAAGCTTACGAACGTGGTGTTGACAACGTCCAAAATGGATGCCGAATCCAAGTTCTACGAGTTGACCCTTGGCTTCAAGATCTTCTTTCACAACGAGACTTCGTGTTTTCTTAAAAGCGGGGGTGTGAACCTCGTATTCGTGAAGGCTAAACGAGTTCAGGACGAAACTAAGAACGTCTGCATCGACGTAAGCCTAGGGAGCTTGGACGAAGCGACAGTGGCCATCGAGAAGGCAGGAATTCCGTTTGAAAGAAAGGATCTTGCAATCGTGACGCTCCATGATCCTGATGGCAACCTCGTCGAGATTGTTCACGGTTGAATTTGTCACCGGGCGACATCCCACATTGAAATACGTAATGAACATCATGATTCTTCGAACCGCCTTACTGGCGTCTCTTTTGGCGGGAGGGTGCTTGCCCTGTCTCGCGCGTCAGGATGATCCGCCCTCAAAACTGCCGATCGACGTACCAAAGGGCGCCATGGTCACCTTTGAGGCTGAGGGAGCCGGAAAGGACTTCATACCGATCATCAAGCGATTGCTCGCCGATGATCCGACAGACTTGAAGGCGCCTCCTGCTCAGAAGGTGTCGGTCAAGACCCCTTTGGGCGATGTCGACCTCTCGATTGACGACTTGACGCCCCTTATCGAGCAGGTTCACCACCTCCATGTGGTGATCTACAGCGGAGGGGCTGCCGAGGACCCGTTTAAGAGTCAGGAGAAGCGACTTACGGATGCAGGCATGAAGAAGGTAACCCTGGTTCCCGGCTCGAATGGGCCCCTGATTATGCGCTTTGAGGGCAAGACCGAGCAGTACGGCATAGTGGTCCGAGCCAAAGGACTGGTAACCGTCCTTCGCACCGAAGGGGGCCCCAATCTTGGCGACATCGGTCGAGTCGCCTACCAAACATTGGCGCAACTGATTCAGCAGTCGGCAAAAGAAAAGAAACACGGATAGGAATCCGGTACGTGGGATTGCAGCGACGCGCATCCCGCATGCCCAGGCGAGTCGGAATTGCCTGCCAACGGGAAGAGAAGGAACTCAGATGCAAATCGTCGGAAGCCCTACTTCCTCACAAGCAAAGGACTTCCGACGAATCTGAATACCCTACGACGATTCTCGAAGACGGAACCCGGGTTCTCTAACCTCAAAAGTCGAACTTGTCAATGTTCGAACCATCGAAAGTGATCAGCGGACCCGCACTCACGACGCCAAGCTTTTCAAATGTTCTCTTGCCCTGTTTGGGAATGTCGATCGTGGCGCCTTCGGTGGGCTTGAGCTTTCCACTATGAATCGCTTGGCCGACATAGGCGGCGACGAAGCCGCTGTCGTGAGTATTCCAGAGCTGGAACGCAGTGACAACCCCGCTTTTAACGAACGACTTAAGTTGGTTAGGTGTGCTAAGGCCAGTGAGTTGAATTCCTTTGCCCACCGCATGTGGACCTCCTGGATAGACACCGGCAAGTTTGATCGTTTGGGCAGCGGCAGCAAGTCCCACGCTGGTGGGTGAAATGATGCCGCGTAGATCCGGATGGGTGGAAAGTAGTCCTTCACAGACGGTAGTGCTCTTTTCGGCTTGGTCGTCTCCGTAGACGATGTCGACGAGTTTCATTTTCGAGTACTTGGGCAGTTGAAGCGTCTTCTTCATCTCTGCGATCCAAGTGTTCTGATTCGGGGCGTCGGTAGTCGCACTCAGGATTGCGAACGGGCCCTCATAACCGATTAACGATCCAAGCAGCTCAATCTGGCCCGCGCCAACCTCGCTAGCGTTTGGCGAGCGGATGTAAGCGTCTCGGTGGGACTCATTCCCGACGAGATCCGAGTCGACGGTCAGAACGGTAATCCCTTTGCCCCGAGCTTCATCGAGGACGTTGTTCAGCGCATCGGCGCTGTTTGCGGCGATCGCGATCACGTCGACACCACGCTGAATCTGTTCTTTGATCACGGGGATCTGGGAAGTTGCGTCTGCCGTGGCGGGAGCGTTGGAGGAAGCTTCGGCGCCGATTTCGCCACATCCGTCCTCAAGACCTTTAATGATCGGTGTGAAATACACGTTGCCCGTGTTTTTGGGAATGAAAACGATCTTGAGCTTTCCGCCGCCGGTTGAGGGAGTGGACGAACCACCGGAGGTTGACGATGCCTCCTTCGTGGCAGGCTCCTCCTTAGTACAGCCGACAATTACGATTGAGAGACCAAGAAGCAGCAGCATTGAAAGCTTCGACATAGTTAAGAGAGTCTATTCGATACTTTCCATCACGTTTCCTTTTGACGCTACAATTACGCATGTCCGTCCAGGACCTTCATGGGTTACTTTCCAATATCCAGCGGAATCCGGGTATTCCGCTCGATCTCGATTGGGTTGATTCCATTCGTGTGAACCGGAGTGCGGTAGAGCGCCGTGCCTCCACTTTGCCTGCCAGACGCTCGGTGAAGAAGAAGCATCAGGCGGCTTGGCTGCTTCGATCTATCTCATGCATCGACTTGACGACACTGGGCGGGGACGACACTCCAGGAAATGTGAGGAGGCTTTGCTCGAAAGCCCGCCAACCGGTTCGAGCGGATCTCCTCGAATCCCTTGAGGCGACTTCGCTTGGCCTGCGTGTGGGTGCCATTTGCGTGTACCACGCGATGGTTCCGACTGCGGTCGAAGCGCTCGAAGGTACGAACATCCCGGTAGCCGCGGTCTCGGCGGGATTTCCGCATGGGTTGAATCCGCTGCCCCAGAGGATCGATGAGATCAAGGCGAGCGTTGCCGCCGGTGCGAAGGAGATTGACATCGTCATCACGCGTGCCCACGTCCTCAATGCGGAGTGGAGGGCGCTGTACGACGAGGTTGCGGCGTTTCGAGAAGCGTGCGGCGAGGCGCACCTGAAGACGATCCTGGCGACCGGCGAATTGGGCACACTGGCAAATGTCGGCAAGGCAAGCGCAGTAGCCATGATGGCAGGGGCCGACTTTATCAAGACGTCCACCGGCAAGGAATCTGTGAACGCGACCCTTCCCGTCGGTTTAGTAATGACCCGCCAGATTCGAGAATACAAGGAGCGCACCGGTTTTAAAGTGGGTTACAAGCCGGCAGGAGGTATTCGGACGGCCAAACAATCGCTGGATTGGCTGATCCTGATGAAGGAAGAGCTCGGCGATATGTGGCTGTCTCCCGTACTATTTCGAATTGGCGCGAGCAGCCTGCTTTCAGACATTGAGCGGCAATTGGAGCATGCCGTGACGGGCCATTATTCGGCTTACAATCGTCACCCGATGCCGTAGTTTTCGATTCTAAGACCATGTCTATTACTGAGATTTTTGAGCTGATGAGTTGGGGGTCGGCCCCCGAAGTCGCCGATTTGGCGATCGAATGGCTGGAGGGGCATGGTCGCAGATTTGGTCACTTCATCGCTGGCGACTTTATCGATCCCGTAGATAAGGATTACTTTCAGACCTTTAATCCCTCTAACGCAACGCCGCTGGCCGACATTGCCCAAGGAGGTCTGGCCGATGTGAATGCGGCGGTCCAGGCCGCGAAGGAAGCATATCCCGAATGGAGATCTCTGGATGGCTTTCATAGGGGACAGTATCTGTACGCCTTGGCTAGACAGGTCCAAAAACATGCCCGACTGTTCGCGGTTCTTGAATCGCTCGATAACGGCAAGCCGATCCGCGAGACCCGCGATCTTGATATTCCGCTCGTAGTGCGCCACTTCTACCACCATGCCGGTTGGGCGGATGCCATGGCGAGCGAGTTACCAGGCCACGAGCCGGTGGGCGTCTGCGGACAGATCATTCCTTGGAACTTTCCTTTGCTGATGCTAGCCTGGAAGATCGCTCCCGCGCTCGCGATGGGCAACACCGTCGTCTTGAAGCCAGCCGAATACACGCCGCTGACCGCGCTGCTTTTTGCAGAGATCTGCCAACGAATCGGTCTTCCTCCTGGAGTGGTGAATATCGTGACCGGGGACGGCGAGACCGGACGGCTGATCGTTGAGCACCCGAGCATCGATAAGATCGCATTTACCGGTTCGACCGAAGTTGGCCGCCTTATTCGAAAGTCATCTGCCGGATCTGGCAAGAAGCTCTCCCTTGAGTTGGGAGGCAAATCCCCGTTCATCGTGTTCGAAGATTCGGACATCGACAGCGCGGTAGAAGGATTGGTCGATGCGATCTGGTTCAACCAGGGCCAGGTCTGCTGTGCAGGTTCTCGCCTGCTTGTTCAGGAGAGTGTTTCTGAGAAGGTCTTGAAGAAGGTCCGGGCTCGGATGGAGAAGCTGAGAGTTGGAGACCCACTCGACAAAAGCATCGATATCGGGGCGATCATCGCGCCCGTACAGTTGGAGCGGATCGAGAGCCTGGTCAAACTGGGGGTCGAAGAAGGTGCTGAGCTCTTTCAGCCAAGTTGGTCCTGCCCGGAGAATGGCTGGTTCTATCCACCGACATTGCTGGCAAACGTCAGTCCCGCATCGACGGTGGCTCAAGTGGAGATATTCGGCCCAGTGCTCGTGGGTATGACCTTCCGCACGCCAAAGGAAGCAGTCGAACTCGCGAACAACACCCCATATGGCTTGGCAGCAAGTGTTTGGACGGAGAACGTCAACTTGGCGCACGACGTCGCGGGCAAGCTGAAAGCAGGAACCGTTTGGGTGAACAGCACCAACCTCTTCGACGCGGCTTCTGGATTCGGCGGTTACCGAGAGAGTGGGTTTGGCAGGGAAGGGGGAAAGGAGGGGCTGTTCGCCTATACGCGAGAGGTTTCGATTCCTCGCCTAACGGTCGTAACGGGCGAGGCGGAAGATGAGTACCTACCGGTGAATCCCCATCCCCATCAACTGGACCGCACCCACAAACTCTATATCGGCGGTAAACAGGCCCGTCCCGATTCTGGCTACAGTCTGACGATCGATGGGAACGAATTTGGAAGAGGCAACCGGAAGGATGTCCGCAATGCCGTCGAAGCGGCCAGAAACGCCCAAACCGCTTGGTCCGCGAACAGCGCACATGGCCGAGCCCAGGTTCTCTATTATTTCGCCGAGAACCTACAGTCTCTCGGAGACGAGGACGCGGTTCGAGCCGTGTTTTCTTTCGCTGCGCGATGCGACAAATTCGAAGGCGCGACCCATTGTGTGCCGATGCGCGCGCTCTGTTACACTCTGAACGAGCCGGTTGGAGTCATTGGGATCGTCTGTTCCGACGATCGCTCTTTGGTTGGCTTGCTGGAATTAGCGTGTGGAGCGATTGCGATGGGAAACACCGTTGTCGTGATCCCGTCCGAAATCGACCCGTTACCGTCCGTCGAACTTTATCGCATCCTCGAAACATCGGACATACCCGCTGGAGTCGTCAACATCGTCACGGGCCTTCGAAAGGAACTCGTTGCCACACTTGCGGAACATGGCGACGTGGATGCGATCTGGTGCTTTGCCCCCGAATCCGGCGCCGATGTCGAAAGAATGTCGATCGGCAACCTCAAGCAGACCTGGATCGATATAGGCTCAAAACCGGTCGAAACGATCCTGCGACATGCAACGCAGGTGAAAAACGTCTGGGTCCCATACGGAGAATAGCCCGGTTTGGCTCGGATCCGTCTCAGGACCGATAGGGAGTCATCATTCGCCGGTGCACTGGAACTGATCAGCTACCAGACTAGGAAAACAACGTCCGCAGATAGGTTCGACGCGGCAATGAAGTGTTAGGATTGGTATAATGCTCTGAGAGCGCGGGTGTAGCTTAGTGGTAAAGTTCCAGCCTTCCAAGCTGGCCATGCGGGTTCGATTCCCGCCACCCGCTCCAACGAGAACGAATGCGGGTGTGGCCCAATGGTAGGGCAGGACCTTCCCAAGGTTAAGGTTGCGAGTTCGAATCTCGTCACCCGCTTTACCGCGGCAGCAGCTATTTGAGGCCGAGTATCCGTCCGCGATATCTAAGGCTCTGGGCTTTTTCGAGGCGACACCCCACCTTCCCACTGATATTTGGAACACGCGGCTCGCTATGAGTCGGTCGTCTTAGGTTCCTTTAAGGCATGGGTTGGTAGTCACTATTCCAATCGTCTTTATTCACGCAGGAATATCTTCACTGTCGTTTACCTGCTCGTCTACTGCCTTTATCGTCTCGGTGAACCCCTTCAAGGCCTTTCCGTGAGCGTCGCGCTTGACATTCAGGTGGATCGACGGGGTTTCGATTCTCGCTTGCCCAAGGAGCGAGCTTACGTTCAACTGGTCGTAGTCCAGTGCCCTCAGGTTTGACGCGGCATAGCTTCTCACATCGTGGACGAGTCGTTCGTGGCAATTCGGCCGACTCACATAGGTTAGGCGTCATCATCCGAACCGTAAGCGGAATGCATGGCTTGCCGGGTTATGCGGGGCAAGTCCAGCTTTATAGAGACTAATAGATAATGTTTGTCAGTTACGGCCTGGGAACCCACCTTACGAATCGGATTATTTCACGACCAGGCGCAACGCACATTGACGATAGAAACACGAATCCATCATTCAGCGCGCCAGGTACCTCATGGTTCTTGGAATCAGGCGCCTTAAAGTCAACTACGATGGTTCTGAGCTCAACCGCTTTTCTGAAACTGAACTTACTTACTTCGATTTTGAACTGTGTCGACACGTTAGGGTGTTAAGTAAGCGTGCCTCGCAATCGAAGTCAGTGTGAGAATTCCGGATGAGCGATTGATGGGTTCGTTCACCGGACGAAGTCCGCGTCCGTAAACCCGGAAGTGAGTCAGCTAGGAAGAGGGTTGCCGTTCCGTAGGACAGCCGTGGCTCGAAATCCGTAAACGTCAGAGGTCTTTTGAGATGTGCAACATAGATAATATATGGCATATAATGACTCGTAGCCAATCCATCGTTTAAAAGAAACCTGTTGGAGTAAAGTATGAGAATTACGTTAAGTGGGATCGGTGCATCGATGACAATCTTGCCTTGCCTTTGCTTGCTTGCCGCAGCACATCAGACAACGACTGCCCCCAAGGCGTCCTCAGGTTCAAAGAAAATCGAAGCAATGCGCCATGAAGCGGATGTCAACGCGAGAGCTCTAGCGACCGTCGTGGAAGGCTCTGCAATTGCTAGAGGGGCATATGATAAAAAGGTTTCCGACTACGCCAGGTCCTTGGGCGGAAGCATTCCAATCAATCCCTGTACCGGTACAAGCACCGGATATACGTTGACTGTCGCAAAGGACGGCCATTCCGCCACGGTGGCTGCTATCGCAGGCACTAAATGCGGCAAGTGGGTTCCACAGCAGTTTCACTTGAAGCTGTGACGCAGGAAATAGCACCCGGATAATCCATGTGAAATACTTGGTCCCTTCCCAGCCCGAAGGTGCATCCTCATCACAGCCCTGGGTCAACGCCAAAACGCCAGGCGGTCATGGTTAGGTGAGGTCAAACCTCTCGACATGCACTAACTGAACGGTATTAGGATGAGGAGGCATTCTTTGTCTTTGCCGGGGAATGACGTGCAAGTCGGCATTCTGGAGCATGGCTAAGTTCAACGCGGTGGGCCAGGATTTGTTTCTAGATGGTTAGGCAGAGGACGTGACACGAATCCAGTTCATTACTTTAGGTCGGGAAAACCGGAGCATAATGAGTCATGGCCGTCCACGCTCGAATCGCCCCCGGTTTGATTCTGATCGCAGTTTCAGTGGCGCTTGTCGGATTCACGACGGGCGGAACGGGCCGGCATCGGAAGCCAGCCGCATGGAATGCGAAGGCAGCGGCGAATTATCTTGATTCGAGAACCAAGTCGTGGGCCTCGGGAGGGGCGATGGACCATGGGACGTTTTGCATTTCTTGTCACACTGCCCTTCCATATGCTCTAGCTCGGCCCGTGATGCGTACCGCCTTAGGTGAGGCGGGGACGTCGGCGGTCGAACGCCAACTGCTGGACAGCGTGACCAAGCGCGTGGGTCTATGGGACCAAGTTCAACCGTACCTGGGTGACAAAAAGGAAGGCCCGGCCAGCGAGTCTATTCTGAATGCCCTCATCCTCGCGCAGGAGGACGAGAATAGCGGTCGAATGACCGAAACGACTCGCGAGGCGCTGCGTCTCATGTGGGCAAGCCAGATCAAGACCGGCGACAAGACAGGTTCCTGGCCATGGATCAATGCCGGCAATGAGCCTTGGGAAGCGCCTGATTCGGAATATTGGGGCGCCACGCTTGCCGCGGTGGCGGCCGGAACCGCACCGGAGAACTACCTGGCGACCCCGAACATTCAAGGAGACCTAAGCAGGCTCAAGTCGTATCTTCGAGACGAAGAGAAGGGCAAGTCGCTCTTTAATCGGTTGAACTTACTGTGGGCTGGAACCAAAGTGCCTGGGCTCGTTTCGGCGGATCGCCGGGCTTCGATTATCTCCGACGTTCTTGGCAAACAGCAACCGGATGGGGGTTGGAGCACGGCCTCGTTGATTCTCGACACCTGGATCCGACACGATCGAACTCCTCAGGAGACGAAGAGCGACGGATACGGTACTGGCTTGGTCGCTTACGTACTCGAACAGTCCGGCTTCAAGTCAACACGCCCTGAACTTAAAAAGGCCCTTCGTTGGTTGGCAGAGAACCAGGATCAATCAAGTGGCGCATGGCCAACGGTGTCTCCAAACGTGAAACGAGACGCGACGACCGATGTGGGTAAGTTCATGACGGATGCCGCAACCGCCTATGCCGTTTTGGCGTTGACCGATAAACGCTGATCGTGGACAGAGTGTTTTACAAGCCCGTTCCGTAGCGGATAAACCAGGCGCGCAAGTTGATACCGGCAGCTTGGCTCATCAAATCAACGAACTTTGCCATAGGGCATGGACCCGGATGGTCAATCGCATAGGGACGGAAAAGGGCCAGGAACTTGGCCCAGAGTCCGGGACCGCATTTGGTGTGTAGAGCGATCAGCATATTGAATGCCTTGATTTCCCCATCATGGTCCGTGCGCTGGACGTCGATACGGCTCATGTCGGGATCAGCTTTTGCCAGCCAATCCAGTTCACGCGAATCCGTGCGGTCCTTTTCGATTCGTTTGTTACCGGAATCCTTCGCCAATCTCATTCCGGCCAGATACGAGCAAAAGTCGGCCCAGGCGGCGTGAAAGCCACCCGGCAAGGCGCCGGGCGCATCCCACTGCTCAGCCAATTCACGAGCCGTGACGGTCATGAAACGGTCGAGGTCCTCGCTGGTTCCTTTGTACATGGTGGTTCCACGCAAATTTGCTCCGGTGGTTTGAACCAGAATCACGTCGACCTTCGCGAGAGAATCAGGCAAGTCGATTCCTAACTCGGCCTTCTCGGCTTCGTATATCTTTTGAAACGCGTCGATCCATCCGCGTGCTTCCTGTTCCGTGAACAAGGACGAGCAATGGAAAACGAAGGGTCCGCGTGTCACCTCAATTTGGGGCAAGATTCGGTCTGTTGTTCCGCCGGTTGGATGCTCGATCCGCTTTCCACCGAGCCACCTCAGGGCCTCTCGCAGGATGTTCTGCCCGACGGGCATTCGTTCAAGCTGAGATAAGAGTTTGTCAGGAGAAGCCGAGAGAGCCAACACTCGTCCTGAGCCAAACTCGTATGCGGCAAGCACGGGTCCCGACCCTCGATTGACCACAAACGCAGTGTTACCGTTTGTCAAGACTAGCGAATCGGAAGATGGAGGACACGCGTTCACAAGCTCTCTGGCCCACCAAGGAGTGGTTTCCGAAACGGCGATCCTGTCGCTCACCAAATGCTGGTTGGCGAAAGTGACTCCAAATTGAGAGGCGAGCTTGTCGAGAGCAAAGGAGCCGGTGTTTACCAAACGTTTCCGGTAATCATCGGCGCATCCCAAGAGGAGCACACCGCCGCCGTCCTTTTCAACATAGTCTTTGAGGCGGGCCATCTCCTCAGCGTCATAGGGGAAGTTGCCGTAACCAGGGTGACATACGATCACCACATCATAAGGGGTGAGATCGAACTTCGATGTCGCCTCAAGTGCGACGGTTGATGCGAACCCCATCTGATGGATGTCGGTCGGAAAGGACCGCTCTTCCATATCGCCCTGGTCATGAGCGAGGGCAATCAACACCGAAGGCGTCGTGACGTATTTCTTGGCAGGCGGTTGTGACCGTATGGGCGCCCTTACAACGCGAACTGGCTTCGGCAGGGCAGGAGGTGAAAGGGGGACAGAAAGCCGGAGGACGGGCGAGTCGTCAAGATTTGGCGTCATGGCGACGTAACAGGTGATCGGCGTGGTTGCGGGAAGCTTCTGAAGCGAGTCCCAACCGCCCGCTTTAAGCGCGATCTCATCTGTGACTTTGAGCCTCACATAGCGAGGACCAAATACAACCGATGCAGGCTTTCCTCCCAATTGCTTTGACACGAGGACAATGTTTACAACATGTCGGGTTTGATCGACGAATCTCATGCACCCGTCCAGACGCATTTCTCCGGGACCCGCCATCGGGCCTTTCAAGCGGAGTCTCGGCACTTTGATGACTTGGGCAGCATTGAGCGAGGGAAAGGGATTGCGCAGTCTTTCGTCGAATTTCCCCTCCCCGGGGGCAAAGAGCTCGAAATGGAGGTGAGGGCCGGTGGCATTTCCGCTCATGCCGACGTAGCCGATGAATTGTCCAGCATAGACATGTTGCCCGGGGACCAAGTCAGGTGCAAACATCACATCCCGCGATCCACCTTCATCGTGGGTGCCGAGATTGTCATTGTTCAGGTGAGTACCAAGCATGGCCCACCCATCGTCGCCGTAAATCCAAAAGGTATTCGGCCAGAACCCAAGCGTTCCGTCGAACGGCGCCACGATCGGGGACATCTTTGGCGCCGGCATGTCGATTGCGGTGTGCAGAAACCCCTCACGCAAAACTCCGTAGTCGTTCGACCAGTGGCATTTTCCGAGAACCGGAAAGATCATCGGCTTGACGACATACTCGTCGGGCAGCGGCTCCATCCCAACGTGCGCCACCGGCGGCGGTGGGCCGGGTTCCCAACCCTGTTTGAGAAGGGTTGTGTAGACGAGGGCGATAACGGGTAGGGCAATAATCATCTCGATCACACCATCGTGATTCGGCCAATGCGATTAAACGACTGGTCGACAAAATAAGTATCTTGACACGACTTAGAGAGAGTGTTCGACTATCCACCTCGAAATGCAACCTGTCATCGTTGAGTCGGGTGGCGTTGACTGTAGACTTCGTAGACAAGCACGGTTCCTGCCATGGCGACATTGAGTGAGTCGATACCGTTTACCATCGGTATCTTCACGAACTCGTCGCAACTGGTGCGTTGCGCTTTGGAGAGTCCTGACCTTTCGTTGCCCAACATCAACATAATAGGTCGCCCGTACTTCACGGTTCGGTAATCGACGGCTGCTTCGCCGGTGGCGCCTAGGACCGTGAGTGCCGAACGCTCCCGCCAAGTGCGAAATTCCCGATGGGAGGTCTTCACGAGACGCAATCCAAATATCGCCCCCATGGTCGCGCGAACGGTAGTTGGATCAAACGGATCGGTGCGGTCCCGCGCGGGGCCAAATATCATGAATCCCGTTGCTCCAGTTGCGGCTGCAGACCTCATCAAAGTCCCCACGTTTCCAGGCGTCCGCAAATGCTCGACTCCTATCCACAAATCGTCTCGCTTAAGGCAAGTCGGCAGCGTCGTCCAATGCTGGCGTATTGCCATTACAACGGCTGATGGTTCGCCACCTTCGTTGAGCGTGGGGCAAGCGCTATGGGAGGTTATGTAGATGGGGATGGCTCTCTGCTTCAGGCGGCGTAGGAGCGTATCTCGAACGGAGGCGATCAGCAGGCTTGGACACAAAGTAACGGAGTGAATTGGGGCTTCTGAACCAAGAGCCTGAATCAGGAATCTTAGACCGTGAGCTACGTACAGTCCAGTTCGATCTCGTTCGGTTGGGTCGCGAAGTCGAAGAAATAGATCAGGGGAAGGCGGTTCTGAATGCGAACCGAGTAACGACGGAAGCGCCGGATTATTCCGCCGCATCCCCCTTGCGCGTAGGTGCGCCAACCATTTTGAGATTTGTCACTAGACCATTATATTCCCATCCATCCAAACGAGATTCGAGCGCGATCATCTGTATCTTGCAGTTTTGCGTAATGGAATTCAGTTACCCTAGAATCGCGTCCCGAAAATGGTGACTCCTATGCAATAGGTATTTAGCCCACTCTATACGATACGAGCCGAAAGGAATCGGAATCAAACTCACAGCAAGGAAAGCATCGACTCATGAAGACAAACCGCACGTTTCACCATCGAAAGGGCTTTACGCTCATCGAACTACTTGTCGTCGTCCTGATCCTAGGGATTTTGACCGCAATCGCTCTACCGTCCTACCTTAGCTCGGTACAAACATCGCGGCAGGGCGCCGCTAATGCCAACTCGAGAGCACTCGCTACGGCCGTTCAGGCCCACGCCATCGCCAGTGGCTCCTACGACACGACCCTCGCCGATTATGCGACTGACATGGGAGGATCCATTCCCAACAACCCATGCACGGCGTCCACAACTGGTTATACGATCACCGACACAGGATCATCCTGTACGATCGTGGCGAGCACTGGCTCGAACTGTGGGACTTGGACACCTCTCACTTATACGCTGGGTTACTCAGGAGAATAGTCTGCACCGCGATCGGTAAGTGAGTTCGCATTACTCAGCAGTTTGACTCCCGTCTGATCGTGTGATGGTGGGCAATCCATAATTGGGTTGCCCACCCGTCATTTTTGTTATTCGATATCGGGGTGCTAAGCCCCGGTCGATCGCTCGGTCTGTCGATACGAAGTCATCACGCTCGTGATTCGCACCAAGCTATCCCGATTGAGATAGACAGGACGCCGAGCCCGTTAACAAGAAAGGGTGACCAACTACCAGGTTCCCCAAAGAGCGTGACATTCATTAGAACCTCTAAGCGAACATAATTCGTTCATTAACTCAAAAGAAGAGTTCCACAAAGTTTAGATTCTGGAAGTACCATCATATGAAAAGTATTCGTCCCAATCGAAGTCACAGGGGTTTCACGCTCATCGAGCTACTCGTCGTTGTATTGATCCTGGGCATCTTAACCGCGATCGCACTCCCGTCGTACCTCAGTTCAGTACAGGCCTCGCGACAAGGCGCGACGAATGCAAATGCCAAGTCCCTTGCCACGGCGGTACAGGCTAAAGCAATCCAAATCGGTTCGTACGATACAACTTTGGCCGACTATGCGACGGACATGGGCGGCACGATTCCCAACAATCCATGCACGGGCACCACAACCGGTTATACGATTACCGATTCGGGAACGACTTGTACTGTGGTGGCCAGTACCGGTTCCAACTGTGGAACATGGACTCCAACGTCCTTTGCGCTCGGCTACTCAGGCGAATAAGGATACTGACAACTGCTGGCTGTCACCAGCAGAGGAAACCGGTGCTACTCTAAGGCAGTTGGCTCTTTTTGAGCAAACCCCAAGGCGGGCATATTTGCCCACCTTGGGTTCTTCTATATTTGCGTGGCCCGTCGTTTAAGCGTTGCTTTTGGGAGATTGCCGATTGGGCTTGCCAAATTGGGACTCCAAAAGTCCCTGACTCCGCTGCGAGGGAGCTCAGGTTTGTGCGTTGTTCATCCTTATGCGCCACCGGCGGGCGTGATCTATCCTGGATCGCAAGGGACCATTAAGTCTCGTGGGTGTTCCATGCATCCGAAGGCGGCTGAGACCAGTTCGTGAGGCGAGCCCAGGCGCTGGCGCCCGCCATAATGACGTCGAATACCGGGTCCTTGATGTCATAGTAGGCGTCGACATTGTCCGGAAAATAGCGTGCAAGTTCTGATTTGACCGTTGCATAGGCGTTCGCGGCGGAATAATTGGATCGAAGATAGTCGCGACATAAAAGCGGATACCGCTGGTTGAACCGGCCTTGCTGGCGAACGTGGATATTCGACCGGCGTCCCGGCCCGTTAAAGAGGCGCTTTGCAAGTTCTTCATCGGACAGGATTTGGCCGGGAGGACAGTGGTCTTGCCGGAATCGCGTCAGAACAAACCCGCTGTTTCCCAGGCTTTCCTGCAACGTTTCCGAAAAGTCTCTCACCGTTATTTGGATGTCGATGACGTCTTTGGCCGGCATGGATGGAACGCTGGTCGAGCCAATGTGGTGAATGGCGATCGCGTTGTCTCCAAGGGCTTCCCTGATGAGGAGTCCCAGACCGGCAAATTCCTTCGGCCACGAGCTCTTGTATGGGACAATTTCAATCAACGCCATCGAGTGGATTAAACCCAATTGAGGGATCGCTTACGCAAAGAGGATCTTCTTAGGGACGGTCAAGAACCCTGGTGGTTTGGGTCTTTTTGGCTGGTTCCACTTTGATCGGGGCTGTGGTTGGTTTGGCCGAGGCTTCTGAGGAGTCAGCCGATTCCCATTACCTCGCGTCTGGGGGAGGAGGGTCCGTCCCGACCATGTTTCGGCGTACAAAAGCCGCATGGGCGCTTAGGCAGTCGAGGCGCCCAAAAAGCGAGGAATTCAAAGCTTGGGGAGGGTTCCCGCGAAATCGTTGATAAGGTCCCTGATGATCTTTCGAACGTCCGGGGCGCCGGCATGATCCCCATGGTCCGATTTGGCGATGGCGTCGATCGCCTCTGCGGGGGGCGTCTTCTTATCGTTGATCGAATCAAGCCAAGCCAAAGCGTTGTTATCTTGAAGGAGGATGCTGTTTCCGTTGATCTTCAAGAACGTTAGAAGGGCAATAAATGCCGTCGCCTCATTTCCCGCCTCGATCGGATTCAGCTTCATGAAACCGGGTAAGAAACGCGCAGCCTGGGAAACCAAGTGCTTGCTGTCGCCATAGGCGTATTGATAATACGTAGCCTCTTCTAGCTTGGCGAAATTGAAATGATTGACTTTGCCGGTTACTTGTAGATTAATCCACAAGATGTCTTGAACAGTCAGATAGTGCAACTGAGCAGCCATGGGTCACAAGTCTACTCTACGAACGAGAAGGATCGCTTCTGGTGGGAACGGCCACGCCCATTCGGGGCATGGAATACCAGAAACACCGTCTTTCAAAGGCCTGGAGCCTGCGATTGTCTTCGCAGGCTCAGGATTCGGTGCTTAGTACAGAAACATGGGCTTGCCCATCATTCCATGAACCTTGGGACGATACTGCTCTAAATCGTAGAGTTGGTCGACATCCACTCGCTTGACTCCATCTTGGATGGAGGCCACTGGAACAGTCGAGTACTTTCCGTTATGCAGTGCAACCATGAGTCCCGATTCACCCTTGAGGATGAGTTCAGTTGCCAGGGTTGCATAACTCATTGCGACCATTCGGTCGAGCGCATCCGGCTCTCCGCTTCTCATGAGATAGGCCACCTGCTGGTAAATGATGTTCTGCCCGGTGAGCTTCTTGATCAAGTCGCCAGTCTGGTTTCCGATGCCGCCGAGCTTCTTGTGGCCATAGGCGTCCTCTTGACCCGTTTCCACGATTACGCCGCCGACCATCGTGGCTCCCTCTGAGATCGTCATGATCGCATAGTGACTTGGATTGTCCTTCTTGTCCTCGACCAATTGCTCGGCCAGCCGCTCGATACTAAAGGGGACTTCCGAAATGATGGCGCGGTCTACTCCCGCTAAATAGGCGGAGATCAAGGACGTTTCGCCGGAGTTTCGACCAAAAAGCTCAACGACGGCAATTCGCTCGTGCGAACCGGCCGGCGTTCGAAGCGACGTAATAAACGAGACGCATCGTGAGACGGCGGTGGAAAAGCCAATGCAGTAATCCGTTCCAAAAACGTCATTATCCATCGTCTTCGGAATCGCCACGACCGGAAAACCTTCCTTGTCCAACCGATGCGCATAACTTAGGGTGTCATCGCCTCCGATCGTCATCAGGGCGTCAATACCAAGGTGGGCGAGGTTGTTAAGGATGTGAGGCGTGAAGTCCAGATACTTTGTCGCGTTTGGATCGACGGCCAGTTTTCGGTCCTTCAAGAACTCAGGGACTTTGTCGATCGCAACCCGGCTTGGATTGGTTCTTGAAGTGTGGAGAAATGTTCCACCAAATCGATCAACGGTTCGCGTATTCAGTCGATCGAGGGGTAATGTCCACTCAGATTTTGCACTGGGGTCATCAGGGTTGTAGTTGAGTAAGCCGCCCCATCCTCGACGAATGCCGATCATTTCATGGCCTGCGTCGGTAACGTGACGGACAGCTGCTTTTATGCAAGGATTGAGCCCCGGGACGTCGCCGCCGCCGGTTAAGATTCCGATTCTTTTCACTGCGTAGAGTGCTCCCTTTTCCTCCATTGGAAGGAGGTCTGTTGACTGCGGCTAGACACACAACCGGGATAATGAACTACGCTGTTCGGTCCAAATTATGAGACGATTGCCGCTTCGTTCAATGGTGATTGTATCCCGAAGCGGAGGACCAAAAACGCGATAACCGGACAAATTCGCATACCAGAACTCGCGCCGAATCTGGTCAACGCCATTTATCTTGGGTCAAGGACGCGAAAACCAATCCGACCGAGGACCCATAATTCCCGTTCACATAGGAATTCGTCTCGGGGTTGATCCATTCGAATGGGGCGCCTTTCGCCCGTTTACTTCGCAGATGGTCTAGATATTCCCCAAAAAGCCTGTGTGCCGTCGTGCGATCCGCCTCCTGGATAGCCACAATGAGCCACCCGAGGGGAGTTGCCCAATAGCCTCCGTTTTGATACGTCCCACGAGTAGATTTGGCACGTTCCCAGAACCCACCATAATCCCCCGAGACCGGGAGATGCCGCACTTGGCCTTGTTGGATGATCCCGCCATGCTGAACCATTTCAAGCAGTCCACGGGCAACCGAAACTTCGATCGCCTTGGGCAAGACATGGAGCCAAACTGCAAATGCAGACGCCCAGATATCGTCCTTCTTTCCTAACTCCGTGGCCGAGGTCAACATGCCCTGGCCGTCCGAAATCTGGCGATAGAATATTTGTGGAATGCTCGCTTGAATGAGATTGGCGGACTTCCTAAAGAGCTGGGCCTTTTCGTGGCGCCCTATCGAGTTGAAGAGTCTTTCCAATCTAAGTGCCGCCTGCCACCGCAATAACGATGGCATTAAGCATGAGCCAGACTTTTGAATCGAATCGCAGAAGCCCCAGTCCACTCGGGTTTGACCGGGTAGATCGCTAGCCGTCACCAGTCCGGTCGCCGGATCGACGGCGACCGAATCAAATGCCTTTTCGCAAACATCGCTGAGCGCTTGAACTCCCCAACCGGTCTCCACACGAGACAGAAATAGGTTAGCTTTGCTCTTTAGTCTTGCATGCTCGCTGACCATCTGGATGAAGTAGAAGGCATCATCGGCAGGAGGCAGAAAACCGAAATCCCCGACTCCTTGGTTGGCGTAAGCGCCGGGAAACCAGCAGGCTTCTCCCTGGAGCGTGACGTGATCCGGAATGCTAAATGGAGGGATATGGAGGCCATGTGGAAATTCGATTCCAGACGGACCGGGCTGAGTCCCGGCCACGACTCGAATCCAACCCTCGACCTCGTTCGCTGGAACCAAATCGGCGCCCAACATCATGGCCGCATCACGCACCCAAAATGCGGGATAGTAGCTCTGAGTACCCCCCGGCACGCGGATGGTGTAGACGGTGGTGTTTCGACCTCCGTTGGTGATGGATTCTCCTGGCAAGACCATCGCCGAGTCGAGAACCTGCTTCGCCACCGCGTGGAGGTAATCCATATTGTCAGTTTGGCTGGGTTGAACAGCCAGCATCGCGAGAACTAAACAGCCGAGGCCCATAAGCGGATTATGCGCACGAGTCGAAGCCTCTATGTTGGATGGAGGAGAGAAGAAGTGGGCACATCCAATCTGGGCTTCAAAACTCTGGGCAATTTCTCACCCCCTTACGATTCGCCACCATACTCGTCGATCTATTCCAGATCTATTCCCCGACCCGCTGTTTAGGTAAACGCGTTAGCATCGCGCTATACTTCGGTTCTACGGAGTTCTCGTTCCATGACCCAAGAAGCTACACGGTTGTTGATTTCCTGCGGCGCTGTCTTCGCACTTTCGAATCTCGCCTTTTCCATAATGGCTCCGAAGCCAGGGTCCGAAGTCCCGTTGGCAGGATGGCAGATGCAAGACATCGCCAAGGTTTCGGAGGACGGAGGAACCATCTCATCCCGCAGTTTTCACCCGAGCCAATGGTACGAGGCAGTTGTTCCGGGAACGGTTTTGACCACTTTGGTGAAGGCGGGCGTGTATCCGGAGCCGCTGTACGGCGAGAACAACCGCGCGATCCCAGAGAGTCTGTGCCGCACTTCCTATTGGTATCGCTCGGAGTTTTCGGTTCCCTCCGGATACGGCGAGAACGGGCGGCATACTTGGATTCGATTCGACGGGATCAACTATGCCGCGGAAGTCTGGGTGAACGGACAGCACATTGGGGACATGAAAGGGGCCTACGCCCGCGGCATCTTCGACATCACCAAAGACCTGGCGCCCGGGGACAAACAGGCTGTAGTAGCGGTCAAGATTCTGCCGCCCGCTCATCCAGGTAATCCGCTCGAACAGACTCAGGCGGCGGGAACTGGGCCTAACGGAGGGGCTATCGGAGCCGATGGTCCGACCTTCAATGCGACTGTCGGTTGGGACTGGATCCCGGGAATCCGAGATCGGGACATGGGGATCTGGCAGGGAGTCAGCTTGTACTCGACTGGGCCAGTGACGGTCCAAGATCCTTATGTGACGACCACGTTGCCCCTACCGAAAACGGATTCGGCCGAATTGGGAATAACCGTCGACCTCCAAAACCAGACCGATGGACCACAGACTGGCGTTCTCGTCTGCAGAATCGAAGGAACCCATCTGGCGGCACGTGTCCCATTAACGCTTCAAGCCGGCGAGAAGCAAACGGTTTCCGTTCCTTCGATCCATTTCAATCACCCAAAGCTCTGGTGGCCCAACGGATATGGCGCGCCGAATCTCTATAAAATGCGCGCAGAATTTGTCGAAAAGGGAGGGGCTTCCGATGCCAAAACGGTCTCTTTTGGAGTTCGTACGATCGACTATTTCCCCAAAGATAACAAAAACCTGACCCTCATCGTCAACGGGACGCCCGTGTTCGCCAAGGGTGGGAATTGGGGGATGGATGAGGCGATGAAGCGGAGCCCGCGCAGCCGGCTGGAAGCACAGATGCGGCTACATCGAGATGCAAATTACACGATCATCAGAAACTGGGTGGGGATGGCGACCCAAGAGGATTTCTACGACATGTGTGACAAGTATGGGATCATGGTTTGGGATGATTTCTGGCTCGCCAATCCAGTCGATGGGCCAAACCCGCTCGATCCCGATCTCTTCCTCGCAAACGCTCGAGAGAAAATCGTCCGGTTCCGAAATCATCCGTCCATCGCTGTTTGGTGCGGACGCAACGAAGGCTATCCTCCTCCAAAAATCAATGCCGGCATCGCGAAGATGGTCGCCGAATTGGATGGGAAGCGGTTCTATCAGCCGCATTCCTCCGCGACCAACGGGGTCGGCGGGGGTGGTCCCTATTCGTATCGAAAACCGAGCGACTATTTTCAATTCCGGGATGCCTTCCATACCGAAATCGGAGGGCCTTCCATTCCGACTCTCGAAGCCATCGAAAACATGATGCCTCGTAAGGATTGGTGGCCGATCAACGACGACTGGGCTGAACATGACTTCTGCCGAGGCGCCCAACAGGGAGACGTTTATCCGCGCATGCTTGGCGCGCGCTTCGGGCCGGTCACCGGTCTGGAGGACTTCGTCAGAAAGGGACAGCTCGCGAACTACGAGTCGTATCGGGCAATCTATGAAGGGCGAGAAGCCAAGCTCTTCGATCCGGCAACGGGTGTGATGATATGGATGAGCAACCCTTCGCAGCCGAGTTTCGTGTGGCAGATCTACACTCATGACCTGGAGCCGACGTCCGCCCTCTTCGCGGCTCGAAAGGGTGGGGAGCCAATTCACGTGATGATGGATCCCCGGGACAATCGAGTCATCGTGGTGAACAACACCTTCAAACCCCTTGGTGCCGTTACCGCGATTGCGTCGATCTATGGGCTGGACGGTTTGAAGATCTCGGTTCAAAAGGGCTCCGTGAACGCTGCTGCAAGCGCAGCTTCCAATGCCTTCACGTTGCAGTTGACCGACCCGAGGATCCAAAGCGTCTACTTTGTCAGGCTGGAACTCAACGGATCGGGCGGCAAGCGACTGAGCGACAACTTCTATTGGTATGCGCGGCCGTCGAAAGACAACGACTACATGCCGAACGACTTTGCAGCGATGCAGACGATTCCTGAGGTGAAATTGGATGCGGATGCCGAACTCAGGATGGATGCGACGCCTCGTGGCACAACCCGTATCGTCATACATTTGCGCAATCGGTCGAAGCACATAGCTTTGATGGCTCACCTCCAATTGCGACGCGCAAATACGCTGACTCGCGTGCTACCCGCTTACTTTAGCGACAACTATATCTCGCTCGTTCCCGGCGAGCTTCGCGAATTGACCGTGGAAGCCTCTACCTCTGATTTGGCAGGAGAGCGGCCCCTGATTACTCTCGATGGTTGGAATGTGAGGGTGGGACAAAACCCGCTCGATGATGCAAGCGCAGTCCAAGTCATCACGAACGACGCAGCCATTCCAAAAGCTTTACCGGTGATTTCCGAACAGAAGACATCGGGCGGGAGCGGATTTTCTCGAAGTCTTGCCGCTGCCGGAGTCGGATTGTCGGGCACGGGATATATCAATGACGGAGATTTTGCCGACGGAGGGTTTGCGCGGCCACAGGGCGCCAAGGTCGATTTGCGCGGCCTCGGGGACCAGGCGGCTCCCCTTGCCGCCTATCAAGCTCCTCGGTCCGGTGAGTTTTCTTATTCGATTCCAGTTGCCCCGCTCGGTCCATCCGAGTCGTACACGATCAGACTGCATTTTGCCGATCTCACGTCGACGGAGGCAGGAGCGAGAGTTTTCAATGTCGATGTAAACGGTTCGCCTAAGCTTGTTGATTTCGACATCTTTGCGGAAGCCCAGGCACGCGCCAAAGCGATCGTCAAGGAGATCAAAGGCGTCCGACCGGATGATCGCGGGAACATCGTGATCGCGTTGCGTCGTGGATCCGTGGGTTTCCCGATGATCAGCGCGGTTCAGATCTTCAAGCCATAGGGTTCGCTTTGGTAGTCTGTAATCATGGTTGCCTTGCGAAGCTTCTTCGTTGTATCGGTTGCTTTGGCCTGGTGCATTGGGCTTGCCGAACCGCCGCGGACTGAATTGTCCTTCGATTCGGGATGGAGGTTTAGCAAAGGGGACATCGAAGGTGCGGCCTCGCCCGGTTATGTCGATCGCGCTTGGGAGCGGGTTACCCTGCCGCATACATGGAATGCGGAGGATGCGTTGCCCGGAAACAAGATGTATATCGGCCCTGCCTGGTATCGCAAGGGGTTTGTACCTCCGGTCTCTTGGAAGGGGCGTCGCGTCTTTGTTCGGTTTGGAGCGGCCAGCCTAAAGGCAGACGTCTATGTCAACAGTGCGCCACTTGGACAACACAGGGGAGGCTTTGCTGCCTTCTGCTTCGAATTGACCCCGGTGTTGAAGCTAGGACAACCCAATGAGATAGCCGTACGGGTCGACAACACCCGAGGCGTGATTTCGCCATTGGGGGGTGACTTCACGATTTTCGGAGGGCTGTACCGTGATGTTTCGCTACTCGTTACCGGTCCAATTGCGATCACTCCTCTCGACTACGCTTCGCCCGGCGTGTATCTCAAACCGATATCGGTGACAAGAGACCGGGCCGACGTGGACGTTACAACCAAGGTTTCGAACCGGGCCGACCTGGAGCGATACTTGGATGTGGTCACCTCTTTCTTAAATGCACAGGGACGGGTGGTTGCCAGGGCCCGGTCGAAGGCGATGATCAAGCCCGGTGAGACCCAGAACCTGGTTCAAACGATTTCGATTCGATATCCGCATCTTTGGAACGGGGTCGCCGACCCCTACCTCTACACTGCCCGGGTAGAACTTTTCGACGGGACGCGGCGGGTCGATGAGGTCGACCAACCGCTTGGGCCGCGTTTCTTCAGCGTCGATCCCTCGCTCGGTTTTATGCTGAATGGGCGTCCGATGCAGATCCACGGGGTTTGCCGACATCAGGATTGGGCCGGAACCGGTTGGGCGATTAGCGAGAAACAGCAAGAGACCGATATGGCCATCATGCGCGAGATGGGGGTCAACGGTGTTCGCCTTGCCCATTATCAGCATAATCCGTACTTCTATTCTCTGTGCGACAAGAATGGGGTGCTTGCGTGGGCCGAACTTGCCTTGGTGAATAACGTACGCAACACGGACGATTTTCGAGCGGATGTCAGGCAGCAGCTCACCGAACTGATCCGCCAGAACTACAACCATCCCTCGATCGTGATGTGGAGCATGTATAACGAAGTGGGATCCCGTGGCAAGGACAAGCCGGGCGCCATCATCAAGGAATTGAGCGATCTTTCCCACCAGGAAGATCCGACCCGTCCGACCACCGGAGCCGCCAGCGGAGATACGATGGCGAACTTGCCGGACGTGATGCAGGCTGTCGACCTAATCTCGCTGAACATCTATTCCGGCTGGTACGGTGGAATGCCTGCCGACCTGGGGCGAGAGATCGACCGATACAACAAGCGCTACGGGTCAAAAGGGGTTTCGGTGAGCGAATATGGCGCAGGGGCCAGTATCAAGCAGCATCAAGAGGGAATGTCCAAGCCGCCCAATCCCAATAGCCATTTCCACCCCGAAGAGTGGCAAGCGATCCTGCATGAGATCGCTTACTCTCAGATCGAATCACGGCCTTACGTTTGGGGCTCCTTCCTATGGAACATCTTCGACTTTGCAAGTGCGGGCAGGCATGAGGGGGATGCGGACGGGATCAACGATAAGGGACTGGTCACGCGCGACCGCAAGGTAAAGAAGGACGCGTTCTACTTCTACAAAGCCAATTGGACGACCGAGCCAATGGTGTATATCACCAGCCGTCGGGACCAAGATCGAACCTCTGGATCGATTGACGTGAAGGTTTACTCGAATTGCCCAAAGGTAACGGTGAAGATCAACGGCCAAAGCATTGGCGGGGTCCGGACCGTCTCGGACCACGTATTTGTTTTGAAAGGCGTTCCATTGGTCGTTGGCGATAACACGGTGGAGGTCGAGGGGCAAGCCAACGACCGCACCGTGCGTGATTCCTGCATCTGGCGCTACCGCGAGATCGCTAACACACCGTCCGAAGGTAGACCGGTGGCAGTGAATGAGCCGCGTTGAATCTCGATCGACTGATCGGAGGTCTCTCCGTTCGTGGTATCGAAGATCTTTGCCGAATACCTTCCGTCGCCCAGACTCAGACCGGAAACCGTGACGCTGGAGGTGTCGGTTCCGAAGATCCGGATGAGGGCCCAGTTCCGGTCTTGCATGCCGTGGCCGGACGCGGTGGCGCCGATTCCGGGAACGGTGATCGAGTTAAGCTGGATCCAGTCGTCACCGTGATTCTCCATGCGGACTTCTACCGAACCTGCCGGATAATCCACCGAGATTGGGGGTCGAGCTGCTCTTCCGAATCCGGGCCTGACGCCTGCGGCAGCGGGGGCGAACTTCTGGTCCACGACTTTCTGGCCGTTGACGAATACAGACAGCGTGCCTCCCTTTGAGGAGATCTGGCCGATATTGAGCTGCATCTTTCCTGCCTCCGCTGCGGTGAACTTTACAATGAAGGGCTTTGCCCATGCTTTTTGGGCTCCGTCAAGGCTTTGGAAGTACTGCGACCAACCTCCGAGCGCACGGACGTCGATTTTAGGGAGATCCAATTCGAAGAGGGAAGACTTGGCCCACCCTCCACCGGCAGAGACGGTCAGGTCCGACTTTTTGGGGGTTTCCACCCAGACGCTCATGGGTTTGGCGCCGGGATGGGTGAGGAGCCCCGAATCGTCGATCACCTTACGAGCCGCCGCATAGTCCGGGGCTAATCCAGCCCGATCTACTTGATCCCAGAACCAGTATTCGCCAGCTCCCGCGTGCCCGGCCAGAATTCCTCCATAGATGCCATCTCGAACCTGTTTGCGATAGTTGGCGCCTGCCGCGCCGCCGCGTCCACCACCTGGAGGACCGAACTCGCCAAAGAATCCCGGTTTCTTCTTAAACTGATAACCGCCTATCGAAGCCAGCACGTTCGCCGGATAGGTGTGTGGCTGCATGTAATCCACCGAATCGAAAATGCCGGAGTCCAACGATTCTGAACTGCTGCTGGTGAGAAGATGATGATACGGATCGAGCGAGCGCACGTAGGCGGCCATTGCCTTGTGCCATGAGGCTACGTCGCTTGCTCGGTTCGGGTTCTTCTTGATCGCATCGACCCATTGGACTTCGTTAAATAGCTCCCACGCCATGATGGCGGGGGAATGGGCGTATCGGGCGACCGCATATCGCAGCCAGATCTTGGAACGCCGGATTGCTTCGGGATCGACGAAAAAGTCGGTTGGGTCTTTTAGAAAACCCCCGTTGGCCGTGTTCCATGGGTGATCTCGCCAGTTGGAGTCGGTGGTCGTACTGTAGGGACCATGGTGGAACAACACGAATTGAAAACTGACGCCTGCCTTTTCAGCCGAACTTACGATATCGTCCCATGTTTGAAGCGGCTCTTGCCGTAATTCTCGGCCGGGGATTTTCTCTTTAGCATGGGGCCAGAACGGGTTCTTGTCATCCCAGTGGCTTGTCCAAATCCGAGACCAGTTGGCGCCAGACTTGCCCATCTTGGTCATGCCCTGAGCGACCGACTCATTGGGGAGCGATCGCCAGCCGTAGTCGTATCCGATCGGGAAGTAAGGAGTGCCGTCGGTCCATGCAAACCGTCGTCCCTTGAGCCCGATAAAGCCATGGTCCAGCTTGGTTTCGACGTCGGCAGCGTCCGGTGAAACGAATACTTGCTTGCCGTTCAGCACGAAATGGGCGGAGTATTTGCCCGGTTCCGGGGCAACGAGGGTTGAGGCGAACTTCCCATCCCCAACGAAATAGGCCAGGCGATGGACTTTTTTCCCGGACGGGCTCACAAAGTCGACGGTCACGTCGTTTTCATCCGGGTCATAGGGATTGCCAGAAAAAGCGATCGGGGCAGTTATGGTGACCGGCCCATACCAAGAGGCGGTCATTCTGCTAACGGCGGCGGCAGCAAGGAGGGACAACATCGTCCCACGATGCTACCATCAAGGCGGGTTTACGCGTTAACTTGTGCTCTTGAAATCTCGCAAGTTCCGCGCGGGGACGACACGTCCTATGGCCATTTCTGGGTCTTGATTTCAACGATCCGGGACCCCTTGGCAGGGCGGTTATTTGTCGGTTTCGGATTCCAGAGGTCCGTTCGGAACGGCCAACCCAGTTGCCGATTACGAGAGCACGCCCCTCCTGTCTGGAATTCGTTTCCGATCCGAACGTAAACCCGTGACTATTCAGCCCCACCGCTTCACACGGCCACCCCACGTCAATGGGCCTGTTTGGACTACAGTATTTCTTTAAGGTTCAAAAACAGCGCAAGGTTATGCATAGCACTTGCTGAGCGGTTCCTCTATAATGGCCGTCATATGTTGAGATTTGTGTCTTCGCTGGCGATAGCCGCGTCGCTGTCTGCTGGCGTATTTGCCCAAGGTTGGCAGTGTTATGGTGGGAATGCCCAGCACTCCGGCAACTTTGTCGGTATCAGCCAATCTGCCGGTGTGATTAAATGGCAGGCTCCGCTTGACGATAATCGCGCGTACTATGGCGGCGAGGTCTTGGCCCACTATGCGGCGCCCATGGTCACGCCGTCCAACACCGTCGTCTACGGGTATCGATTTACCACCACGGTTGCGGGCAACCCTGATTATGACAACTGGAGCGTCATGGCGAGGAGCTCGAGTTCTGGGAGCGTCGTGTGGCAAATGATCACGGACTACAGCGCTGCCCTCATTTACCCGAACGACTGGACCACGGTTTTTCCGATCACGCTGTTTCAGACTTCCGCAAGCAGCAAGGTAAGGGGCGTGGCCGCAGCGGCAGGCGCCGGTTCGATCATGGTGAGACCTAATGCGGATGCCGTAAACAGCACCTCTACGCGACTGGTCTTTTACACCACGCTGGCGGACTTCAATAAGAACGAAGCAGCTTACGCGCCGATCAAGATCAACACGCCGCTTACCGCAGATTTAAGTGGGAACTTGTACTTTGGCTATGAAGTTACTGGCTCAGTGCCTTCCAATGTATCGGCGAAGCTTGGATCGGGTGGGATTGTCAAGATCAATGCCGTAACCGGGGCGCCCACGTTCGTTTCGGTGCAATCGCTCACGTTTGACTCGTCGCTCAATGCGCCCGCCATGAATGCGGCGCCTGCTCTGACGGTCGACCAGAATTACATCTACGTTGCGTTGACGGGTGGAAACCCATGGCTCGTTAAGCTGGCGACAAAGAACCTAAGCGAAGTCGCACACGCTCAACTTTTCGATCCTTCGATTCCGGGCGCCAATTCGATCCTTATTAACGAGTCGTCGGCGTCCCCGATGATAGGCCCGGATGGCCACGTCTTTATGGGCGTCTTCGGCAACCAATGGCGCGAGAGCCATGGCTGGATGCTTCAATTCGACGGGAATCTCAATCAGATGACCTCGAACAATACACGGCTTCCGGTGGGGGCGTTCGGATGGGACGATACGGCAGTGGTTGTGCCATCGAAAATTGTTCCTTCCTATACGGGCAAGGCGTCCTACCTGATTTTGACCAAGTATAACAATTACGACGACGCCGCCAGCGATCCCGGCGCCGATGGTTCCAACCATCTCGCGGTCCTCGACCCTACCAGTGATTCGATCTCAACCGATCGACAGTCGTCCATACCGGTCATGAACGAAATCCTTCTCGTATTGGGACCGACAAAGACCAATGACGATCCTGCTCATCCGAACGCGGTCAACGAATGGTGCATTAACTCGGCTGCCATTGATGTGAATCGCAAAGCTGCGATCATCAACAGTGAGGACGGACACATGTACGTCTGGAGGTTTGTGACCAACACCCTCATCGAGAGCCTCGATTTGGCCCCCGCAACCGGCGAGGCGTATACGGAAACCGCCATCGGTCCGGATGGCCAGCTCTACGTCATCAACAACACGCTTCTTTTCGCGATCGGCTGTAACCGGGCGACGGGGGTAAGCGTGGTCCAAGGATCAGCCGGGTTGGGGAGCATCGAAGATCTTTGGTACGTGGATAACTCTATGTACGCCACGGATTCGGTCTCCACGACCGCGGGGCAATCGGCCCTGATCGAAGCCGACTTCACGTTGAGCAGCGCCCTCCCTTCGGTTCTTAGCGTCTCGTCTTACGTTTCCGCCGCGAAGGGCGCCGTCGGTACCGTTTATGCCTACAACTATACGACAAAGAACTTCGTGAACATCGGAACTCAGGCGCTCAGCGCGACGACTGGTCCATTATCTGCGTCGGTTACCGTGAATGCTTCGCAGTTTGTCGGTCCTGGCGGCAAGGTGCGCATTCGCCTCGGCGCCGTCCTTCCGCCCAGTGTCTCCTCCACGCCGTTCAAGTTCGCCACCGACTCCGCCACATGCGGCGCAAGTTAGCCTTACGACCATTCTCCTTTGGCTGCCGTCCGAAGATGGTCGGCAGCCATTTTTTGGGTGTCGGCGCGGCCGGTCAAGAGTTGCAGGGGTTCACAAAGACCTCCCGCTTCGACGGAGGTGGAAAGCGCGATGAATGACTCCAAAGGGATGTCCACTTGTTTGAACCTGGGAATGGGATCTCAGCTCGGAATCTCCCGCCCCGCACCGGCGACGGCGTACCAAGGCGTCGAAGCCAACAGACCACCCTCTTGCAGACGCTGGAATGGAACCGAATACCCATCGTCGAAACTTAACTTCGACGCCTTGCAAGTGCTGTCGCTCTTGGGGGCGAAGCATCCAAATTTAGTCGTGTTTTGTCCGCTAACGGCGCCGATTCCTAGGGAGTCTTCGGACCTCGATAGTTGAATCGCTCGGTCGCCCCGTCGATCACCTTGAAGAGTTCCTGTTTAATCCTCTCAGCACTGGCGGCGCCCTGGGGGTCTTGGATTTTCATGAACGTCACCAACGTTGTTGCGCTCGATTCGGTGCTGACTTTTGTCCACACGAGGTGGGTCCTCTGGATGTCGTCTTGGAGAAGCAGCAAGTTCATTCGGAAGCAGTTGGATGCGAACTGGACGTAGAGTTTGCGGTAATTCGGGTCCTTGGGGAGGTCCTTCCATTCGTATTCGAACGATCTCAATCCCGCGAAATCCCAGATTCTTCGCCGTCGGGCCATGGTCTCTCCCCAGGCGTCGATGTCGTTGGTCACGACGGCTTGGCGGCGGGCGTTGGCGTAGACATCATGGATCGGATACGGGCCATCTTTGGAAAGGCTCTCCGAAAACCACATTCCCAGACGAGTCTTATCGTCCCGGGATGTCTTGAATAGTCCCTGGTCGGATAGCCACCCGGCCCAAAACCACGCCACTCTCAATTGATGAAGTTGGTCTCGGAATGATGGACCAGCCAGTTTCTTCAACTGAGTCTCTGGGCTCATGCCCACCGCTGCGGGACCTTGGTCCATCACATCGCGAGCATTGTCTCCCACGTTCCAAATGGCATTAAAGCTTCCAATCGGACGGACATCGCGGGAGACGTTGAGCGGATCTTTCTCGGTGTGATTTCGTATTCGGTCCTGCAGAACGAGAAGCGCCCGAAACTTGTTTGCCGACATGGCGCCCAGTCCAAGCATCCGGCTCGTTCTCACGAATTGAACGTGCTGTAATAGCAATGCGCGCAGGCGTTCGGGAGTCGGATTCTCCAGATACTGATCCTCGGAAGCGTACCAGGCATCGAGGCTGGCGGCCGGTACGAGGGGAGGGACTTCGGGGAACCATTGAGCGATGCTGGCATGTTCGTTGCCATGGGCCACATCTTCCGATAGGCGGCTGAAAGGGATTCCGACTCTTAGATTGACCGGCTGAAGCGCTAGAAGCTCCTGTTCCGCTGCCTTGGCCTCCGGGATCGTCTCGATGCGGCTGCCGAACAGCCGAGGCAGCTTTGAACGAAGCTCCAGTCCAAATGCGAGGTCCCGCTCGGCGGGAGTGTCGCCCGGCAGGACGCTGCCGCCCGGTTGAAGGGGCCGGTCTAGGTTTGGATCGCGGAGGGGAAACAGCTTGAATTTTGCCCTTAGGGCGTGGATGTACTCGACGAGAAGCTGCGAGTCGCTATCCCCGAGATGGGGCACGGCGCGCCGCCTAAGGTCCGCGTCGTCGAAATTGTAGGCGGCCAGCTCGATCCCATCCGGGCTGTGGCATGTGGCACATGCGGCGCCGCCGTCGATAGCGCCCGGCTTACGCCAGATCTTGAGTCCATCAACGAGGATTGCGGAACTTGAAGGCGTCTGGCGCTCATTGGGGTGGAAGGGCTGAATCCAGCCTCCGGAAGCCACTGCCATGACACCGAGCCCAAATACATGTCCGAAACATCGCCTACCGGTCGTAATCACTACAACCCTATCATACGCCCTAGAGGGCCTATTTCGGGTCTAGCGGAATGCCCGTCAAGGTAACGCTGCGAGTGCTATATCCGGAAATCGAAATACCCGCAACTTTTGAAGGATCGTCTGCCATGGCAATGATCTGGTGGCTCGTTCTCTCACCCTGGATGCAGTAGGGCATCGCAGGACTGGTACCGGCTTTGCTCGTTGCGCCGTCTTTGATCGTGTTTGGCAAAGGCGTGCCGTTGGGTGCGACGAGCATGATGGTGGTTCCATTTTTGTCGAGCGCTCGAAAGGAAAGGTCCGGGATCTTGGCGTCAGTCGGAACCCCCGAAATGGAGACGGCGACGTTCCAGATCTTCTGGTGAAGGTTGTGCGATCCGTCCCAAGCCACTCGGTCGGGGCCGGGCGCGATGCCGTCGACATGAAACTTGAGGGCGCCCACCTGAGCCTCCGCCCCCGATTGGACCCGAAGAGGGGATTCGCCCCAAAAAATGGTCAAGCTGAAGTTCAGCGATGCAGTCTTCTCGTTGGGGTCGGCGTCGTACGCATACCACTCCATCGAAGTGCCGCGGCCGGCCGTATATCTTCCGATCTCGCCCGCCCGGGATAGCAAGCGCCCTTTACACGTACCAAAAGCCCCCTTTGTAACGTTTGCATTCCTGACCGGGGCGGTCCGGACCACGAGAAGGCGGTTCTTGCGTCCGTATTTAAACTCCAAGGCCGTCTTCGTCTCGACGATATAATAGGCCTCGATCTGCTTGGAAAGGTCAGCGTTAGGCTTTCCGTCCGCGTCCCAGCAGTTGATCGCATCGGGGGTCATGCTGCAGGCGCCCAGCACCTCCATCCTTCCAAAGTCGGCTGACTGATAGCTTTTCGAGGTCGTGATGGGCGAGTCGCCTTCTCCCTGCTTGGCGGTAAACGCGAGCAGACTCAATCCGGAGAGGCAAATCACCGTCAAGGATGTCGATTTGGGTTTAGATAGGCTCATGATTCCAGGCTCAACTAGTTCTTGGGGTCCAACGGAATGTCTTTAAATTCGATGACGCGGGCGTCTCGCACCGTCAGTTTCAACTTCGAGACGACCCGGGGATCGACATACAGCTTGGTGACGATCTCGCCAATCATCGGTTCGAATGTGCCAGGCATGCCCAATCGCACCGGATGGTAATTCGGGGTCCGCAAGGGATTGCCAGTTAGCGGTTTTGGCCTCATTGTCGGCATATGGTACGGCTTGCCGGACATGTCGAGCATTCGAATCGGTTGGCCGGTGTTGTCTAGCGGCATGATATCCGCCGTCATCTGGTGGTGCGAGCCCGGCCCTTCGACGCCAAAGTGTATATCCCACTGTTGAGTGTCTGCAGGCCCGAAGAGCGGCCTTCCAGGCGCTGCCATGAGATAGGTGTTCGGCTGATTCAACTCGATCGAATTGATGGTCACTTTATATTGGCCGACGGTCACGAACGCGCCTTTTTGAAGGGGTATCTCTACAGTTGGTCCCGGCATGCACTTCAGGTTGGCGAAGAGAGAAGTGCTTCCCTCCGCTCGATCCACGTCGATCGGGACGCACTTCGTTTCAATCGGGTCAGCCGTCTGATCGTACCGGTCGAGGGCTTGCACTCCCTCGCTGTCGAGGGTCTGAAATCCGTCAAATCGAGCGTCAGTTTCGTTGTGCCCGTAGGTGCTCGCGACCTGAAACACCGCGATTCGGTTCTTCCGTCGGAAATGCATCGGGACCGAAGCGCGCAGTTCCGATTTTTGGGCCTGACTCGAGCTCAGCATCGTCGACACTTGCTTGGCAAGGTCGTCGTCGTGGTTTTGTCGAAGGTCCCAGCATTGAACCTCATTCTCGCCCACATTACAAACCCCCCGCATTGACTCACTAGGAATCGCACCCTAGGTTATTCGTTGCCTCACATAAGAATCGCACCGAAACTGGAGGCAAATGATGAGTATCGGTGCGCGCCATGAACTGGCTCGGAGCGTTTCTGTTC